>VFQP010000599.1_pt1 | contig 63952 bp, 107 predicted proteins | sample 3512351 | NCBI WGS metagenome assembly VFQP01 (sample SAMN10412372, study PRJNA504923) | tailings metagenome | isolation source: Relicate 1 Philex TSF1 revegetated site | place: Philippines: Tuba, Benguet | collected 2017-08-29
GGGAGGGTGTGTGGGGAGGGTGTGTGGGGAGGGTGTGTGGGGAGGGTGTGTGGGGGGGGTCACTGGTAGCATTGACCATCAATCAAAATCCAAGAAATCAAGTCGTGAGCGTATCAACCCCTTCATTTTCTCTGCCTCTGCCTCCTCCTGCTGTGCTGCTTTGATCTCTGCTTCACTCACTGCACGCAATGTGGGTGGCGGCTCCCTTGCCTCGTCAACCTCCCCCAGCAAGACCACATTCTCCCCACGCACAATTTGCAGTCCAAGCACCTTGTCGTGGTAGGATGTGCCCACAATTACTCGTTCTACTGTGTGCTCGATTATCAGGTTGGCAAATTGATCAAAGGAACGCAAAACACCCATGAGCTTGCGTCCATCACGTAGATGGATGAGTAGTTTTTTGTCTAGGGCTTCTACGAGGGCCACACCTGGCTGTGGCACATTGAGTGGTGATGGTATTTGTTGCATTATGTGTTGGGTGTGGGGTGGGACTAGGGGGACTAGGGGAACTAGGTGTGGTGCATAGTGATTGATTGTGCAAGGTGTGGTTATTCTGCTGCGAGTATTCTGGTTGTCTGACGTCGTATTGAAATGTTGTATTTCTATTTTATATTCTTGGGAATTGCAGACACTGCTTTATTGTTTTGCCAGCCTGAAAACTGACCAACACAACATTGGTCTGCTGTTCAGCACATACCCTTAACATACGTCCAAATGATCCACGTTACAATACTTCAGCAATGAAACGGTGCTGCGTGCACGTGGTTGCAGCAACCACCCGAGCACCCCGCCCATCACCCGCCCATCCCCCCACCCCACCCAGTTCCAAGGCACTCGATTGTATTCACTTTGCAGAATGCTCAGGGTGCACAATAGAGCATGCGCTGGATGCTCCACCAGCCCTTCAGGTTGCAAGTCACTACTTTCAGGGCCACGACGTGCACACCATCCCCCTGTCTGCCACACAGCATGTGCACGAATGGCGAACACGTGCCCGTCTTGCCGTGCGTGGTGGAGGTTTTTCTGATGGGGGGGGTGTTGTTATTGGGCTGTTCAAGGCACGTTCGCACGATGCTGTGCCAATCCCTGATTGCCGTGCGCACCATCCACTGATCAACGATGCGGTGGCATTGCTAAAGCACCATGTGGATTTGCTGGGCATTGTACCATATAGTGACAACACCAAGCAGGGACAGCTGCGATATGTGCAATTGACAGTCAATGATGGACCTGGGTTGTTGTCAGGTGATGATGATGATGATCATGATGGGATGATGCACCATGGTGCGACACGCGACACCCATTCGACAGGGAATTTGAGGATACAGGTAGCTCTTTGGTTGATCTTTGTGATATAGTATAGAGAGGGAGGGTTGTTAATGCTGCATGTGTGTATGACTCGGTCAATGGTCAAACCTGTTGAGCCCCATTGCCCTCACCGTTCTTCCCCCCCCACACACACTCCTCAACACACAAACAGATGGTGTTGGTTTGGAATCAACACCCTCCTATCAACAAAAACACCCCCCATGATCCAGCCATTGATGCTCTTGCCAATGCACTGTCTCATGGTCAACACTTGGTCAACGCATTGTGGGTAAATTATCAGCCCTCACCAAACAACGTCATCATGGGACCCACGAGCCGTTTACTATGGGTATGTTGATTTGTTGTTTGTGTGGGTATGTATTTTTGTGTATATGTGCATATGTGTTTCACGCTCCCCCACATTACCACGCACACAGGGTGCTCCTGCTGTGTGGCGCATATTTGGAGGGACCCCTGTCTATCTGGGCCCTGCCTCCTTTGTTCAGGCCAACACAAGTGCAATGCAGCATGCACTTGATAGCATGCAACGGTTTATACCTGACAATGCTGTGCTTGCTGACCTGCATGCTGGTGTGGGAACTATAGGTATGTTGTGTGTGGGGGGGAACTATTGGTATGCGTGTGTAGGGGGATATATGGGTATGTGTGAAAATGTGTGTGGATGAGTGAATATGCTAAAATTCATCGTGGTACCTGTGTCAGTCAAACACACAAGTCACGATCTCACCCCCTCAAAAACACACAGCGTTGGCACTGGCCAACATGGTGCCCACAATACAACGTGCAATATGTGTCGAAATCAACCCAGACGTCAAAATCTACTTTAACGCTGGTGTTGATGCATTGCATAGGAAATGGTCGTCCACCCACCCCACTACCCCACCCCCCGAGTTTTCCCTTCACATTGGTGCTGCTGCAGATGCGGTGCTGCACCATAAAGTGCTTGGTGATGATGTGGAGGTGATTGTGGTGGACCCGCCTCGCAAGGGGCTGGAGGGGGCGCTGCTGGATGTGTTGTGTGGGAAGCATGGGACAACGGTGTTGCCTGCACGATGTCAGACGCTGATCTACTTGTCGTGTGGGTTTGATGCGTTGCAGCGTGATTGTGATGCGCTGCTGAGCAGTGGGATGTGGAAACTGGTGCATGTGGAGACGTTTTTGTTCTTTCCAGGCAATGATGCACTTGAAACGCTCGTGGTGTTTGAGAGGGTGTGAGAGGGTGTAATTTTTGTCGTCAGGTTTATTATTTTATAGTACTGTCAATGATGTTGTATTGTTGATACTAGTAATGCAACAGTTGCCAACTAAGAGAGAATGAGGGGTGGTTGAAACCGAAATTTTCTGCAATCATGGTGGATGCTGCTGCCCCTTCGCCAGGTTTGTGCAGGATGCGTGTGCAGGATGTGTGTGCAGATTATATGTATTTTTTAAAGCAGTATTTAGATACGAAACACTGTGCAGCCCAAAACATCACCATTCCCATCCCCTCAACACAGGCAGGGGTAGAGGTCGTGGCAGGGGTAGGGGCCGTGGACGAGGGCGTGGTGCGAGAAGTACAGGCACACGAGGAGGAGGCCGGGGACGAGGGACAGGGCGTGGACGTGGTCGTCCCCCTCTCAAGCGTGTGGCACAAGTGTCGCTGCTTCCAGGTGTGGGTGTGGGTGTTTGTGTGTATGCAGAGAGGTGTGCTGGTTATGTGTGCTCTGTGATGATGATGATCACTTGCATTGTCGCGTTTCACAATACCAACATATACTGTCCATTGCGTGGACAACGTGGATAGTGTGGATGGACAGTACCACACACCATCACACATTTGCATACATTGTCAGCACAGTAGACCACATTACAGTATAGTATACAGCACAGTAGACCACATTACAGTACAGTAACCTGCACACCATCACTACACACATATGTACAGTAACCTGCACACCATCATCACATACATATGTACAACAGATGAAGAGGATGCAAACAAGCAGCTACTGGATTTCAAGGGGCAGTTGCTCAAAGACTGTATGTGTATCCACTTGTGATTGTTTCTGTTGTTATGTGTGCATGCACCCCTGACTGTGGAGTGTTTCTCTTGTTGCGTGTTCTTATACAACATTCCTATATACAACACTCCAATACTCCATTCCTCACAGTGGGCCCCATGATGTATGGTTTTGGTGATAGCAAGGCACCCCTTGACAAAACAATACAAGCTGTAGAGGTGTGTTGCTGTGTAAGTGTTTATTCATTATTGTGTGTGTGTGTTGCTGTGTGTGTTGATGCATTATTGTGTGGGTGTTGCTGTGTGTGTTCATGCATTCTTGTGTGCATGTACACGTCACGCATGCACTACACATGTATACAACGACTCTCCTGTACAAAGGGTAGCACACACATACTTTTCAACCTCATGAACAAAAATAAAACGTATCCAAAACAACTCTCCTGTACATACAGCTCTCCTATTCAAAACAACCCAATTATAAAAACCAGGATTGCACTGTGGAGTTTATGACTGACCTCATCAGGGAAGCTGCCCGTTTGCAACCCAACAGACACAAACTCAATGATAAAGACATTTTATTTGCGGTTCGCAATGTATGGGAGAGGAATTGGGAGATCACTTGGGGGAGGGATTGGGAGATCACTTGGGGGAATTGGGGAATTGGGGATGTTGAGGTGACTCATGTGATGCTGCTTTTGTTGTATACTCAACATACACACATACAAACACACACACATATACATACACATTGTACGCACACACACATATATACACATGCACACACATCCACACACCTAATACACACACACACACACCTATTGTAGGATGTCAAAAAGCACAATCGTGGTTTGGAGATCTTACAACTCAACAAGGAAATTAGTGATGCAAAGAAAATTGTAGATGCCAAGGCTGAAGATGCACCTGATGCTGGTGATGAGGAGGATGAAGATTAGGCGTGTACTTGGTGCTGGTGATGAGGAGGATGAAGATTCGGTGTGTACTTGGTACCAATTGAGCTGTGTATGTGTCCCATGAGGGGGGACAAGGAATATCACATGAACAGGCGAGGAATGTGGGATACATTATGATAATGATTACACAAAATTGATGTATATGTTTGACCCAACATCTATTCCCACCAGTAGTAACAGCAAACACAACCATAATGCCAACAACACCCTCCCAAGTTACAAGCACCTCCCTTGAAACACTACTCTTCCACAAACACCACTTCCGGCACATGACTCCAACCACCCTACTCTTCCACAAACACCACTTCCGTCACATCAGGAAATTTGTCCCGTATAGCAGCCTTTATCCCAGTGCCAATCGACGCAGGTCCCTTGTATCGCAGTGTTGCGCACCCGTTTTCCACCAGCAGCACCTCCACAGATCCCCCCAAACTCACAATGGCGCCCCTGAGCATGTCGAGATGACTATCAACAGCGTCCCTTGTGGCGGACCCTTCATGTTGGGCATTGACCTGCACCACCTCCTCGAGCGCATCGCCAAACGCGGCCTTGAGGCTGCGCTCTATTCCCATCTTCATGGTCGCACTGCTGCTTGCACATGTACCGCATGCGCCCTGTTGATGGTACATGGGGGGTTAGCAGTCCACAGTTGCAAACATGTCGTATCAACATCCTGCATACCTCAAGTTCCAAGAGTACACGCCCACCCTGGACATCGGCCACCCTGACATTGCCACCATCGGCCATCAAGTATGGACGCACTTCGTTGAGTACTTGATCAACAGTCTCGATTGTGATTTGTTGTGGTGCTGATGGTGCATCACCAATGGTACGGTGCACATCAGCACGTGAAAATGGGGACGATATGGGCTGTGTTTTGTGGGGGGGGGTGAGGAGATGCTTGCATCTGTTTTGCTGTTTGTTGGGTTGCTGTTACGTACCCCATCTGCTCTAGTTGACTCTGCATTTGTACGCACACACGTTTTATGTGGTGTGCTGGGACGATTGGGGCGCGTGGTGGTCGAAAAGGGCTGGACAATGCGCATGGTTTGGTGCACTATGTGGTGGTGCATGGTTGTCCTCGTATATATTACAACTGCATACAAGAATGATAATCCTACACCCACAATTGTACACCCACAATATAAGAAAGAACACGGGCACAAAAACATATACAAGAACGAAAACACAGTCAAACACTACTTGCCATCGTCCAAGCTGTGCTGGTTGTTCTTTGGGGTAGCGGGTGCTGTGTGGATGGTGTCAAGGAGGTGGTGTTGAGGTGGTCACGACGCGACACAAACCCACACAACAAACCCCAAATCCCCTCCCCGTACTGAATCGTGAAAACTCCCACACGCCAACATCGGTAGGGCTGAATACCATCTCTGTGGTTGAGGGAGCATATGGTGGGTGTGTCAGCAACAAGCAGAGGCAGCAACCACCACACCCATAAACTCCACATCCATCAACATACCAGGGTGCGAAGGGGACTCATGTGGTGTTTTAATCGGCCTCAAAGCAGAAGGAGCAGATGGATGTGTGGTGGTGCCACCAAATGCACCTGTCAGTGAGCCCAGTATGCTGCGAAGTCCACCAGGGGCAGCAGTGGTGTTAGTACCTGCTGTGGATGGTGGATGCAAGCCATTTTCTTTCCAGCGTGCTTTCGGATGTACGTGGATGCAGAGTCATACCTTGTGTGGTAGGGAATGTCGTGGGTGGAGTTGCGTTTCGGTTGAATGCGCTTGGCGCTGTGTGTTCCATTTCATCAGGAAAGGCTGTGGACCCCAGGCTGTTGTGTCGCGCGCCAATGCTGTTTTTCTGCTGATTCGACATGACGTTCGTGTGACTTCACAAGTGTTGAGGTTTGTGGTATGAAAAACCCCAACGATATTGGCACGTTTTATAGTACCCGAATTTGCACCCTACATCATTTGCACCTGATGAGGAAAAAGTATGCATGGTGGGTGTTGCAGCTCCTGATTTTGTGTAGGTTGTCAGCACCATCAGCAGCACCAGATCAAAACACCATAACAACATGCAGTTGGGATGAGGATGATTCACAGAGCAAACACCAGCAGGCCCTCATAGCACTCCAGCAACGACTGAGTATATTAGAAGCACGTGTAGCCTCATCTTCTGTACCGTCATCTGTGTCATCGCCCCCCGATGATGGCGCCCCATCACCACCACCTCCGTTTCTCTATCAGCATCGCACGCTCCTGTCAGACATCCTGCAGCTCCGTGCCAGCTGGACAGGGGTGCACAATGTAACAAGCATATCGTTTGCGCGTCGCCGTGCGTGGGCACCCCATCTTGCTCTGGTGGGGAATGCTGGAGGTGGGATTGGCATGCTACAACTCAACGAATTTGCCACATACCAACAATTTCCCAGTATTGGTATGTTTGCTTATCATGATTTGTGTCATGTGTAGTGAGATTACTGTGAGTACTCATAATGTGGGGCTATATGCGGCACTTTACCTTCCTCACACACCATACCCTCCGCAGACACCATACCCCTCCGCACACACCATACCGACCACAAAACACCACAGGTTGCAATGGTGCAATAGCAGCCCTAGCAGCAGCCGAGTGTCACCCATTATACTGCCTCATTGCCGCATTGTGTGAGGTCAACGGGAACATGGGGAATATGGTCAACCATAATGAGAACACACAAAGCGTTCATGTGGTCAATGTATCAACCACACGGGCAGGGTAGGTGGTGGGAAATGATGTACAACAGTGTGTGTATGTATAATACTGTGTGTATGTATAATACTGTGTGTATGTATAATACTGTGTGTATGTACAGTAGTGTGTGTATATATACATAAAGCACAGGGATCAAGCATCACGATCATTTGCTGTCATCACGATTATTTGCTGCGATCATGATTATTTGCTATCACCACCACCACACAACACCACATACCACCACACACACCCTCGCAGCAAAGCGCAAGGGGCACCATACGACATGCATCATGTAACAACGTTGACCACAACGTTGACCACCAGCAACGCCACCACCAACATACTGCAGGTTGCACGCACAGCTCGACACGTGTATGTATCGTTGCTAGAAAGTGGTTTGCCGAGTGTGGTAGATGGTGATGAGGATGTTGGTGGTGCTGCTGATGATAATGATGATAAAGGTGATACAGATGATGAAAATGCTGATAATGGTGCTGCAGCTGCTAATCAGAGGAGACTCCTTCAGCAACAGGAAGAACAACAGGAAGAACAACAACATCGTGTGCATAGGAGTGGGTGGTCTCATATCACAACATGGCATATAAATGGTGTGCTGCTGGCGCTGGTGCTGTTATTGTTGCTGCTGCTGCTGCTGCTGCTTTTATTGCTGTTTTTGCTGTTGTTGTTGGGTGTTTTGGCTGAAGTGTTGACCTAGCCCACTCAATAATGACACACACCCAATAATGACACACACCCAATAACAACAGACATGCAATAACAACACCCACCCAATAACAACACACATGCAATGACAACACATACCTAATAATAATCCACAGGTACACGTGTAGCACAGCATACACTCCCCTTTGCTGTGCTCTCTGCTCGACCAAGAGGTGTGGGAATGACCGGGTGGACTGTTCTCGGAGCCTTTGACTATCATCCGTTGACCATGCAACGCCATCCTTCATTACGGTGTGTATTTGTGTACGCGCGTGCGTGTGTGTGTGTACATTAGGTATTGGTTCTTGCTTGTTTGCACTGCACACATCACTCTGTGCATGCACGCTTGTACACACATATATACACCCACTCATACACCCTCTCGTATACACCCACAACACCCACACACAGGGTGTTTGATTGTGAAGGACTCAATCCACACCCACCAACCCACCCCACACCCCACCCTCCACCAACAACCACACCACAAAAAACCAAAAACCACAACCTCCCCGCTCATCTCATATCCGTGGTCCCAGATGCGACGCTGCAGTCAAGGGCGTTTGCGGTGGACACTGAGGGACGACTGGTGTCACTTGTACTACGACCCAAAGGGCTTGCTGCACCTGTCAAGGTTGTGTGTTGGTGTGTGTTGGTGTGTGTGTATGTCTCTCTCTCTCTCTGTGTGTGTGTATGTGTGTTGGTGTTGGTGTTTTTGTGTGTTTGCATACATGTCGGTGTGCATGCACATGCCCATATCCCACAACCCCATCACAACCCCAAGCACAATCCCCTCTCTCTCACCCCCTCTCTCACCCTCACCCTTCTCCCCTCCCATACCAACAGATCATAAGCACCCAGCCCCTCCCATTCCCCCCCACTGCACTGTCCCCACCACCCACCCTCCTCCCCCTCCCCACCGGCCTCCTTGTCATTACCACCCACACACATGGTGTGGCGGTGTTCAACACCACACAACAGGGACCCCCACCCCCGAGGATGTTGGTGGGGAAGCAGCCACCTACAAGTACACCACGTCTGGTGCTGGTGGCTGGGAGGGGGTTGGATATGAATGGGGGTGCTGCTGATGTGGTACGTGTGTTGTGTGTTGAGTGTACGTGTTGTGTGTTGTGTGTTGTGTTGGGTGTAGTATTGTATGTATGTGTTGGTATATGCAGCCCCCCCTGTCTCACCCTCTCTCTCACACACACACCCACACACACCCACACACACAGATGGTGCCACACTACTCCCGTAACCACCTCCTTCACGCAGCTACTGCAGGACGTGTTGTACTTTTCACACATGGCCCCATTACCTCTTATTTCATAATCCGGGATGCCCGGGGCGAGCAGCCTCCCGGACCCCCCATGTGGCTGGGCAAGCTTGCGTTTTTTATGGCTGTTGCTGGTGTGGTGTTGTATCAAGTGTATGGTAGGGGATCGCAACATGGTGCAAGGTGTGCTGGTGGTGGTGGTGGTGGTGTGTGGTGCGTATGTATGTGTTTGGTGTGTGTATGTGTTTGGTGTGTGTATAGGGTGTGTGTATGTGTAGGGTGTGCTGGTGGTGTGTGGTGTGTGTAGGCGTAGGTGTGCACATAAATCAGAGCAAGAGACATCATACGTATAACAAGTTTTTATTATGGTGTTTATACCAACCCAATGGGTATTGTGTCTGTCCACATACACCACGCACACCCACGCACCCACATACATGCACACACACACATACCCACATAGACCACACACCCACATTCAGGGGAGATGCCAGCGAGCTTATCAAGCGTCTGACAGCAGCACGAAACGGCACCCCCATGCCCCGCAGACGTGCAGGTGGGTTGCACTCGGCACTCTCTGATGACGGTGATCTGGCGGCGTTTGTGCAGGGGGCGTTTGGTGATGGGGCTGAGGCACGGAGGCGGGGGGGGGCAGGGCGTGTGGGGGAGGATGGCGGGGAGGACGAGAGCGATGTGTTGCATTTTGATTGACAACAATTTGTATTTATTGACATAATATAGCATACCAACGCACCTTGAAGAAGGAATAATGACGGTGATATTCCAGTCGCGTGTGTTTGTGCGAGTGGCCAAGGGCGCACACAGTCACAGTGGAGCAATCATACGCCACTCGTTTGTGCGTGCATACACAGCTACGACCGCCGTGCAAACAGCCTCAAATGACCTGCAATTGCGCGATGAATATTTCATGCGTGCTGCGTTGGAACAAGCACACAAGGTACGGAGCATCCACAATCACTCGTCGCCCAATATATAGTTGCACCTCACACGCATCATCCACAGGCACAGCAGGCAGATGAGGTCCCTGTAGGTGCTGTCCTTGTCATTGACAACCAGATTGTTGCAGCTGCACACAACCAAGTGGAGGCCACCACAGACGCCACCGCCCATGCAGAGATGCTCGCGATTCGCCAAGCCTGCACCAAGGTTGGAGGGGGGATGTTGACCCACATATGCACTGTTGTCTTGCATGCACCATATGCCCTGTGTTGTTGCTGCAATGCGCCACCACCAATCCATCACCACCACCATCACCCACACACCCCCATCCGCTTTTCACACCCCACCCACGTTTCACACAGCTTGGACGCTGGCGGCTGACAGACGCCACCATGTATGTCACCCTGGAGCCCTGTGTCATGTGTGCAGGGGCCCTGTTGCAGTCCCGACTGGGGGCCCTTGTGTATGGGGCCCCCAACCCCCCTCTTGGTGCCGATGGGAGTTTTGTAGACCTGCTGCGTCCCACTGTGATGACACTGGATGATAATGATAATGATAATAATGATGATGAGTACTATTATAGGAGGGCAGACAGCAACCAGAGCAGCCACACAGACATGTTGAAAGTACGCTCACCACCAGCACATGTACACAGTCAGGTACACACACCATGTGGATGTGGGAGTACAGATACGAGTGTGTCAGATAATGCGAGTGTGTCAGATAATGCGAGTGTGTCAGATAACATGGGTATGTCAGATAATACGAGTGTGTTGAATAAGCACACAACAGATAGGGGTGTGGCAGGAGACATGAGTGTGTTGGCAGGTGGCCTACCACAACCATGGGCCCCCCACCCATTTCACAAAGGCCTGGCTGTACGGAGGGGGGTGCTGCAGGACGAGTGTGCAGCAATGATGAAGGCATTTTTCCAAAACAGACGAATGGAAAATAACAGACGAATAGAGAGGAAACAACAAGCAGCGGGGTTGGAGGTGCATGTGGGGCATTGATGTGGAGGAGGAGAACACACATTGCAGTGTGTTAGACGTGCAGGAGGATGACATTTTTCAGCACACACACTGCTTTATTCAGCACACAAACTATTTCATTGTGGTGATGTGATGTATATACATTTACTCAATGTATTGCCTGTACGATGCATCTTTCATCGTTATTTTGTGTTGATTTCTGTGTTATGTTTGTGCCCTCAACATGTTTGTACCCTCAACATGTTTGTTACACTTGTTGATAATGCACAGTTGAATATGCATGTGACACTGTACCCCCCCCACCTTCTGCCACAATGTCACCCACCTTAAAACACACCCTGACCTCAAACACCCTGCTGCTCCTCCTGTTGCCAAGGCCACGCCCCCTTTGCAGTGAACATGGCCACCAACGCCACCACGTCTGCTGTGTATATGAATGCAAAATTCTTCCATACAAAGGGGAGGGTGACGTTGATGACTGGGACAAGGAGGAAAAGGAGGTTGAGGGCATCTTTTTCGGGTTGGGTGCATTCTTTGGCTCGTAAAGAGGGGATGGTGAACATCCATATTGACCACATGCTGTGTATTGGGGGGGGGGGGGTGAGGGGGGGGGGGGGGGGGGGGGTGGAATTTTGGGGGGGAAATATGAGGGGTGTGAGGGGTGTGTATGTATAGCTTAACCCTTACATACATACATATATACACATACATACACATACACACACAAATAAACACACACACACACACACATACCCTATATATACACACACATATAAAACACATACACACACATACCCCATGAGGCGCCATATGTCTGGTTGATCCGAGGGGAAGAGGACATTGAAGGATAGCAACCCACCAATCTGTGTGTGTATGTGTGTGTGTGTTTGTATGTATGTGTGTGTGTTTGTATGTATGTGTGTGTGTGTATTTGTATGTATGTGTGTGCATTGTATTGTGTGTGTTTTTGTGCATGTATGTATGTGTGTATGATGGATCACCATGAACAACAAAGGTGGGAGGGTGGGAGATCACACACACATACACACACATGTAGTTGACACACACACACACACACATATAAACATATACATCGGTACGTACCGCCAAACACAACCACGCTTGAACATCAAATAGTGTGTACAACCAACTTCCTGAGGTGTTATGTAAAGTGTTGTGTGTGGGGTGTTGGAGTAGTAGGTGTGTTCATGAAAAACAATCCACCTACACACACTCAGCAGTACTACATACACATATACACATACTCTCATACATACACATACTCACCTTTGTATGCAGGGTTTTTCACAGCACCAGATGCACGAGGTGCAAATGTTTGTGCAGCACTACGCGCAAATTTGGTCACCTGTGTGTGTATGTTCATGTGCGTGTATAGTGTATACATATTCATGTGCGTGCTCTGGCTTGTGTATATGTTCATGTGTGTGCTCTGGCTTGTGTATATATTCATGTGAGTGCTCTGGCCTATGTGTATCACCATGTTTTTTGTGTGGGATACAACACCCAAACCACAACATAATGTCAACGATTCCCCCACACCACACCCTTTGCTCCCACCACCCTCACACATCCAAATACCTCCTTATCCACATCAAGGGATGTCACGACTGCCTGCACTTCTGGTGTGGGTGTGGGTGCTGCTGCTGCTGTGGAGGTGGGTGGCAGTGTGGGTGGCACCTCTTGGGTCACGTGTCCCATGATGGTCCAGCAAAACACCCACTACCTAAACAACCCATACAACCGCACCTGATGACGATGCATCTTCTGTACTCACGCTGCTTGAGGGTTTGTCGGATGCCTGAGCGCGCGTGTGCACGATGCGTGATTGTGCAGCATGTGTGCAGGTTTGTCGAGGCAATACACGCAGCTGGAGGCCCTTGGATGCACGTGCAATGCACGGGGACGACTTGCAAGCAACCTGCATGATGATTTTAGAATGGAATAGAGTGCTGTTTCCAATGTGTGTTTCAGTTTTATCTCCACACTGTTGCTCACCATCATCCAGAGTCAAACAATGTGGTTGCACGCCCTTATTGGCGGGCGTGGAAGACATGCAATAAATAGGGCATTGCATTCACCATGGAAGAGTGCAGGCAGCGAAGACGTGCTCTCCCATGCCATCATGCTGCTATGTAGCAACAGGATGGCAGCCCCCAACCTCTTGCCTGCATCACAAGCCACTTCAACATCATTCCATACCGGTGCTGTATGTTGCAAACGATACAAGGAACCATTTCGTGAAACTGCTGCTGAGATGGACGATGATTTGTACCACCCACTCGACATGGTCAATGTCATGTGGTCTGCAACACGCAAGCAACGACGACGTATGGGGGGTTGTAGGATGTTGAACAATGGGAAAACAAACGAGTGTCGTCTTGTGTGTATCTTTTGTTACCGACCATTCCGTGCACAACAACCAACATACACAACACCCAACACACCCAACACACCCAACACACCCAACACACAACAGTTGCACGGGAAGCACACGAGCACCTGGAAGAGATGTTGAGGCATGATCGTGGGTGGTGTGCAACAGTAAACCAATGCAACTTTCAGATACAAGAGGTGCGTACCTCGTGCACCTGTGTAACTGAGTGGTGGTGATGGGGATGTCTGTGTGTGAAAACTGGAAAACAACAAAGCACACACATACAGCAACACACATCTGCAGCAACACACATATGCAGCAACACACATATACACATACATACAAGTAAACATATACAAGCAAACATATACATACAAGCAAACATATACATACAAGTAAACATATACATACACACACCTGTATATCCCAACACATACACAGGTACGTGCATCACCTGATGGTATGAAGCTGTTTGTTCTGTGGGATGCTGCAGAGGGTACGCATGACCAAGTACAAGCAATACTGGACAAAAGGTAGGTGTGGTATGTGTATGTGTGTGTGTGTGCTATGTGTATGTGCGTGTGCTATGTGTATGTGTGTGTTATGTGTGTGTGTGCTATGTATGTGTATTGTCAACGCACATGGTCAAAACGCGTATTGACCGTTGACCATTCATGTTGACTGTGTACAAACATGACAACACATACACACATAACATATTGCAGAACAACACCAACACACCAAAATCCTGTGCACACACCAACACCAATACAACATCACTTGCACAGTGCCAAGGGGATACGGTGGGCTATGGCATCAGCCTTACAACGCAAGTATGTTGCTTGAATGTGCATGTGCGGGGTTTTATTGGCATGTGTTTGTTTTTTTTGGGGTGTTTTTACGAGTGTGAACAAGTTGTTGTTGTTGTTGTTGTTGTTGTTGTTGTTACATAACAAAATGTGCTTTTTTCTTGTGCCACAATGATTCTCTTGTGCTTTTCTCTTGTTCCATCTCCCCCCTCACTTTTCTTCCCCTCACATTTCTCTCCCTCTCCACATGAAAAGCCCCCCTCTCCGCATAGAAATACCTCACATTTCTTCCCCTCACATTTCTCCCCATCACATCGCCCCCCCCCCCCCAGAAACGCCCCCAGCCTACATTTCAGGCGTGACATGATCACAGAAGAACAAAGGCAGCTGTTGGATGCATTTGAAAAAGTGAAACGGGAACTGAAAATGGGTGCTGATGGAAAAGAGGTATGCTGTGTTTTGCGCATGGTGGTATACTCTCTGCTGGTGTACTCTCATGCATGAGGATCTGATACGTTGCAAATTGCTTTGTTGACATTGTTGTACATGTATCTGCGTTGTGTTGTACATGTATCTGCGTTGTGTTGTACATGTATCTGCTTTGTGTGCCCTTGTACGTTGACCGTACATTTTTCAATACCATTTCGTCGATACTGTTTTCCAACCTTTCCCCCCTTTCTTAGTGATAACCGTACCCCCCTTTCTCATTGAATTCAAACCCTAAACCCCCCTTCACCCCCCCCCCTCACACACAGGTGTATGATTCTGATGATGAAATGAAGGAATCACACACTGACCAACACGACACCTCATCATGGAGCGCATACGATTTTGGTGATGGGAGACCAGCAGCAGGCCGCAACAAGCATGTAGGCAAAGCAGGGGCACAGGGGGGACGAGAAGGAGGACAGGAAGAAGAACAAGGACAAGAAGAAGGGCAAAGACAAATACAGGAAGATGACATGTTTGCAGCGGGACAGGCTACTACAAAGGAACACACCAGCAGAAATGAAAAAACAAGGGGCCGAGGAAGGAAGCGGCGACGCACAACAGGCATAGGCATTCTCGACGCACTGGAGGACATGCATGATTGACATATTTCTACCTGGCGTTGACCATTACATTTGGCCATGGCGTTGGTCATTACCTGGGGCGTTGACTATGTCTCATGTTGACTTGTTGATGTTGATGACTCTTTTTTTTGTTGAGCAATTGACAATCATTTGACCGTTCCCTCCCTCGTTGACATGCAATGTCACCCACCATGTGTAATTACACAAGGTCATCATCATCAGACGGCATGTTACCATCGTGTGTACAAGACTAGTGCATCATCATGTGCACAATAAAAAGGATGCCACAATAAAACGACGCGGGTTGGTAATGATATGGTACAACAACTGGCATCATCACCATGTACATACAAGAATACATGCAAGGAGCACCACATACACACAAAATCACACATAATCATCACCATTAACACCACAGAGCTTACACATCACCTACACAAACATCACCTACACAAACATCACCTACACAAACATCACCTACACGATCACCAACAACTACACACACACAACCGACACATCACAACATCATCACCCGCAATCATCACCTGCTGAAACAACACACACTTACATACACAACCACATGCAAGACAATCAAAACACCACCCCATCCTCCACACTATCAACAGAGTCAATGCTGTATTGGGAATCATTGTGGGCCGACCTCTGCCGCTGGTGTTGTTGTTGTTGTAGTTGCGGCTGAGATGCAGCACCTGCTTCTGCTGCTGCTGCTGGAACTGCTGGTAATGTTGATGAAGCACCACCTAATGGTACTCTTGGTGGTTTGTTTCTCTTCCACATAAAACCACCACCACCATCAGTACTTGCAGCAGCAGCAGCACTTGTATCACCACCACCAGTATTTGCGGCAGTGCTATTTGTATCACCACCACCACCAGTACTTGTACCACCACCATCACCACCACCACGTTCCGCACCACCACCACTACTTCCACCCCCACGTTTCCCACCACCCAGCACCCAATCGTCCAATGCCTGTCTCTCTATCTGCCATGCCATGGCCGACCCCCCATCCCCCTGTCCATCTTGTCCACCCCCCACATGCTCACCATGTTCCCGCTCACCATTCCCACCATTCCCACCACCCCGCATGCTGCGCTGTGATGCCCCACTCACCTGACGTGACAGATAACTACGCACCCCTGCCAGTTTATCATACACAGAGTATTTCACAGTCTCGCTACTGCTGCGTGCTATCGAGGCTTTGATATCCAGGGCCAATCCGGGATTGGTATGCATGACCTGCTGGAGCTTTGACCTGGTCAACGTCAAAACCGACACATGGTTGACTGCACGTACACTCATGCCCCAGCGGGCCTCTGTGTCTGCGTGTTTGCCAAATGCAGCGATTTCACCAAGGACCATGCCGGCACGACGCACAGTCATGGTGCGAAAGCTATTGGTACTGTGATTTGTGGGGTGTGGGTGTGGGTGGTGGGGGTGGGGGGGGGCGATTTGTGAGGGGTGAGAAAATGTGGGGGGGGCGGGAAGGGGTGGGGTGACAGCACATTATCCAGGATGGTATGTGTATATGTGTACACACATGCAGACATGTACCACGATACACTCACACACTTGTACACACTTGTACACACTCGTACAAACTTGTATACACACCCCACACCCACACCCACACTCATACCGTCCTGATTTCGGAGTTGTATTCGTCACAGTCTCTGCAGCCTTGTCAGCCATACTCAACATCCTATCCCACATACTCGGTGACCTCTGCAGGCCCTTGACCATATACACTCGGAATGACTGTGTACGTGCACCCATGGTGTCGTTAGTATGTGGTTGCGGTAGAGCAGCATTGGTATGTGATGTAGCACCAGCAGTGTGTTGTGGAGCAGCACGAGCACGAGCGCTGCTACCACCACCACCACCCACAGCAGTAGTCAAGATGGTGGTGACAGGGGTGTGGTCATCATCACCACTGGAAAGCACTTCACTCACACCATCAGCAGTGGTGGTGGATGGGCCAATACCATCATCATCACTACTACTGCTACTACCACTCTCGCTCTGTGTGATTTGAGTGTTTTTTTGAGTGTTTTTGAGTGTGGTTTGTGTGTGTTTTGAGTGGTTTTTGAGAGTCTGCTTTCAGTGTGTGTTGAATGTGTTTTGCGTGTATTTTTAGTGTGTGTTTTGTTTGTCATGTGTGTGTGTCGTATAGAGGGTACAGCTGAAAACACATGCAAACTCCCTTTCATGTATATGTATCTAGTGTTATTTTCCTATGCACACATACACAAATATACATACTCAAACACCCCTGGCAACCCAGCATGCACTCCCACCACAACGACCCCCCTCCCACATGCCCCCAACCCCCCCATATCATCCCCCCCATCAACACCCCATACCACTATATCCACATCATCATCCAGCATGCCCGCTTCCCGCACCAGCTCCACCTCCCCCTCTTCAATGTAAAACACCTGTGTGAGGGGGTCCCCTTGCCTCACCAACCAGGTCCCCGGTGGGTAGGTTTGTCTGTCTAGGACGGGCATCATCCACTCTGTGATGCCGGTATGAGTAATTGCATGTTGTCGTTCCTTGTCTGTCACAGAGGCACGGGGGGCTGCATGTGATGCTTCCTGTTTGTGTGGGGGTGGGTGGGTGGGTTGTGTGGGGCGTGAAGGGAGTGTGAGGGGGTGTGAGGGGGGTGTGAGGGAGTGTACACAACGTACCACCCACCCACAAAACCCACACAACAACACACCATCAAACACACAAAACACCATTCAAACACACACCTCCAAACACTTGTAAAACCCACACAAAACACACACCTCTAGACACAGCAGGGGCTTGGCACCATCCATTGTCACCCAAGCATGATGCATCACCTCTTGTAATGTACAACGTTGACTAGGATCTTTGGTCAACATGCAGGTCAACAGGTCATGCAGGTGGGGAGTGATGTGGGGGGTTGTGGGGAGTTGTATTGGGGTTGATATGATCTCCTCCACCAGCTCCAGTACACCCCGGGCCTTTGAAAAGGGGGGGGGGTATATATGTTACATGGTATGTATATATGGTATGTATGTTAGGGTATGTTAGGGTGGTGAGAAGTATGTGCAATGGTGTGTACAGGACAAGTTGTTGGCGTAGTAGCATTGTGTCATGTTGTCATTGCATGCGTTATTATTGTGTAGGTGTGCTGTCATTGTGGACATGTGTTGTGTTGGCATGATTGAATAGCAGCACCCCTGCAGTACTAACACAAGATGATACCCACACCCATGCAGTCACAAACACAATCAAAACACCACCAACCAAATCACCCCACACCTTGAATGGTGGCTGTCCGTATATAAACATGTATAAACACACACCCAATGCATACACATCTGCACACTGCCCATCATACTTACTCCCCATACACACTTCTGGTGCTAAGAACATGGGGGTACCCTGCTGATGATAGGGGCTTACGGTAGTTCTGTGTGATTGTGGGTGGGGTGGGTGGGTGGGTGGGTGTTGATGTGTATGTATCAAACCACTGTTTTGGCGGATATCAGTTGTGCATGTGTACCCATTTGTATATACATGGGTAGTGCACAGCATGTGCATCCACCATACACATACATACACATGTTTGTACAATACACATACACACACAATATACATCCACACAATATACATACACACAACCAAGAAGCCACCACCTACCCGGCTACACGTGCACACCCAAAGTCTGTGATCTTCACCCTCCCAGTATGACATAGGAGCAGGTTGTCAGGTTTAATATCACCATGAGCAATGCCATTGTAGTGCAAGTAATTGAGACCCTGCCAGTGGGTGGTGTGGGTGGGTGGGTGTAAAGGTGTGGGTGTAAAGGTGTGGGTGTAAAGGTGTGGGTGTAAAGGTGTGGGTGTAAAGGTGTGGGTGTAAAGGTGTGGGTGTAAAGGTGTGGGTGTAAAGGTGTGGGTGTAAAGGTGTGGGTGTATATTTTGAATCATACAGCACATGCGCTCACACCAATCATCTCCACACAACACCCTGCAATGTACTACACACAATAATCCTCTTCTCTCCATACAACAATCCTCTCCACACACCAATCATTTCATCTCTACACAACACCCAGTCTCAACATCCCTCTCCCACCCACACAACATACCAGCAGCACATCCCGCATGTACTTTCTTGCAGCATCCTCTGTGAGGGCATCCTCCGGACGCACCCTCGCGCTCTCCATGATGGCCCCGCCCGCCACGTAATCCATCACCAGCAACACCTTGTCAGCCTTGGGATCATCAATCACCTCACGCAAACGTACAATGTTGGGATGGACGAGCTTTTTCAGCAGCGCAATCTCATCGTCGACAATCCCCGATGGGATGGGGGCCGCCGCACCAGATCCCCCACCCCCAAATCGGCGGCTCAATGATCCCCTACGCTGCACCGCATGTCGCTTGGGGAGGAGCTTGATGGCATAGAGCTTGTCGTTGTGCATGTTGAGGGCGAGCTTGACGGTACCATACGTGCCATGGCCCAATGGCTTAATCACAACATACTGGTTGACAAACGTGGTGCCCTTGAGGTTGTCCACAGAGAGCTTGCTTGTCTCCAGCACAGCGAGTTTGGCATCGTGCTGTGATGTGGGTGCCATGGCACCCACGGATTGTGTTTCGCGGACCCATGGGGTCCTGCTGATGTGCTTGCTGTCGAGTTGCTCTGCAGAGCCTAGCAGTGGATCAGATGGTGCCCTGAAAAGGACCTCGTTTGTGGGGAGGGAGCTGCTGCCAAAGGGGCTGTCGTCACCCAGAGTGGTGGTGGTGGATGGTGGGGGGTGTTGTTGTTCATGGAGAGGGAGGCGGGCGGGTAGGGTTGGCTCGCTCGTCTCACGGATGGTATGCAAGCTGGGGGTGGTATGCAAGCTGGGGGTGGTATGCAAGCTGGGGGTGGAGCACCGCCGTGGGATGGGCAGCGAGGGTTCTGTGAGTGTGTTGAGGTGTGTCTGGCATGTTGATGTACAAAAAAGATGCGCCTTTCGCATTCCACACCTGATATACCCTCGCTGCCAGTAGATACTACTGCAACTACAGAGTGTGCTGGTGGCTTGGAGCTGTAAGAGGTGGTTGAAATATTTTTGTAAAAAGCCCGGTATCAATGACCGGTATAATCTCCAACACGCGACAACCCCACATACGATGTAGGTGCTTGGTGTATTGTGCCATCCTCTAACACTTGCTTGGACGCCCCGCACCCTATGATTGCTGCGTTTGGTGATGTTGTTGTTTCTGCATCGTGTGTCCGTTGCTGCTTCTAGTATTGTGTGTGTTTGTTATATGTTTATAGACTTGCAGTAGTATTGCAGTTGGTGTATTGCAGTGAGATGAGAAAACACAGAGGCAATTGAAAAAAATAAACTTTTGGCTGTTCCTCGCCCAGCACCTTGGAGAGCAGAGACCCCCCTCTCACACTTGGCCTTGTGTTTTCAGTAAAAATGCATACTCCAACGCAATCTCCTTGAGCTTGTCAAATCGCCCACTCGCACTAAAGTGCCCAGCACCCATCTCACACTTGAAGAGCAGCAAGTTGTTGTTGGTTTTCATCCTGCGAAGTTTGGCTACGAGTTTTGCGGGCTCCCAATACCCAACACGGGGGTCGTGCAACCCAGCTGTGAGGGTGTGAGGGTGTGTGTGTGTAAGGGTGTGTGTGTGCGAGTGTGTGTGTGAGGGTGTGTGTGGAGAGAATTGTGTAAATGTTATGTACATAGTCATGTGTATGCAGTGCCATCCATGATGGTGCCAAGGTATTATTGGTTCTTCTGGTGTTGGTGTTGCAAATGGATGTCCAGGTGGGCTGTACACATGTGCCTATACACACAACAACTTGCTTGTACACACAACAACTTGCTTGTACACACAACAAACCCCGCAAACACACCTGTCACGAGGATATTGGGGTATGCCTGTGCTTTCACGTTGTCCACTGGGCTGTAGCTTTTCATGTAGTCATACACCTCCTTGTCACGCTGTATGTAATAGTAGTAAGTGTGCGTAATACATGGTGTGTGTAATACATGGTGTGTGTAGACAAACCAGCACCCCCCCCCCTTCCCCCCCCCCACCTTCCCACCCACCCACACATACCGACGGTGCCCCCCATTCCTCCTCCTCGATCACGGTCAACGGAATAGAGGGATCAAGCATGGTGGTCAAACAGTCAACAAACGGCACCCCCATGACCACCGCATGAAACAGGTCGGGGCGCATGTTTGTGATTGCACCCATGAGCATACCACCAGCACTGCGACCCGTCACACTCAGTTTGGGTGTGCTTGTGTACCTGAGGTATTTGGGGGGTGGGGTGGGGCGATCAGAGATTGTCTGGGGTAGGACAATGGGGGGATAATGGGTTGGGATGGGTTTGGCTGATGTGGGTTGTTGGAGCGTGAACAGACAAGATCACTTGTCATACATAAACACACACACCACAAACAACGCAACACATGGCAGCACACCCCTTCTCCAGGGGATACCCCACACCCCACACAACATCCACACCCACCCACCCCTACACACACACCCCACCCACCCACCCCTTGTTGGGTCGGAGGCACACTCCTACACCCGCACCCCTACACCCACACCAAACCCCTACACTACAATCTTGTTCTCTATCAAATCCCACCACCCCTACACTACATACTTGTTCCCTATCAAATATTCTGCACAGGCAATAAAATCATCAAAGGTAGCCTTCTTCTTCAACATCTTTCCATCCTCATACCACCTTCGACCCAACTCCCCACCCCCTCGTATGTGGGCAATTGCATACACCCACCCTCGGTCAACGAGGGAAAGGCGATTGCTGCTGAAGTAGGGGTCGTTGCAGATTTCATAGCTGCCATAACTGTGGGTGGGGTGCGGGTGGGGGGGTGGTGTGGGTGGGGGGGGGTGGTGTGGTATGTGTGTGTCTGTTGGGTGTACAGGCAGGTGTGTGTGCATGTGGAGTAGCTGGTGGTATGTGTGTGCCTTTGTTCACTGTGTATACAATGCATACATCATACTCTATACACATCATTCGCTGCATACATTATATATATCATACACTATGTACAACACAAACACACACAACAAAACCCATCAAGCAACATGGGCCACACACACACACATACACCACACATACACCACACACACACACACACAAACACACAAACACCCAAAAAACACACCATACCCATCAAGCAACATGGGCATGCTTCCATCCTGCTTAAACATGTCTGTGCGATACACAAGACTCACTGGCACCTTGACACCATCCGCAGCTGTTGCCCAGAAACGCAGTGTTGTGTAGTTTGACCGGTCAAAGCCACCGAGAACTGGTGCCACTTTCTTGGTCACACTGGTGTATGTTGTTGTTGGTGGTGGTGGGTTGCGATGGTGGTGTAGGACTTGTGATGGTGTGTGTGTGTGTGGTTGTGTGTGTGTGTGTGTGTGTACAGCATGTTGTATGTTGATGAAAATGAGGTTTGACTGTGTGTGTGGCAGTGAATATGCGTCATACATATCACTGTGAGCATCTCTTGATGTTTGTTTGTTAATGCTTGTCATGTGATGCTTGTCATGTGAATACATATCACACCATACAACACACAACCCAGCACACCATCCAACATAAACAACACCCACACGCACACATGCACACCCACAACCCACCCACACATGCACCCCCACACCCCCACCCTACCGCCTGCCAGTCTTCATGTTGTGGTCAAGCGTCGATGTTGGTGTGGTCAGTGAGCTATATACCAATCGCAACACAGGAGAGTTAAAGTCACCTTGTGCACCTGCACCCAGCTCATATGCTGGCTCTTCAAAGGTGAGGGGGGTGCCTTGTGGGAGGGTGGTGGGGGCACTGCCGTCGGTGGGGAGGGGGTAGACTGTGCATACCTGTATTATGGTGTTTTGGTGTATATGGGTGTTGTATTGTGTTTTGTGAGTGGGTGTTGTATTGTGGGGGGGGGTGTATGGGTGTTTGTATGGGAGTTTATATGGGTGTTTATATGGATGTGTGTGTGAATGGTTACATGGGTGTTTATAGGGGTGTTTATTGGGATGTTTGTTGTATATGGTTGTGTGTATTATGTGTGTGTGTGGTTATATACCAGTGCATGTGTGTGTGTGTGTGTATGTGTGTGTGGTTGTAATTTACTGGTATGTATGTGTGTGTGTGTGGTTGTATACCACTGCATGTGTGTGTATACCCCAGTTGTACACACCTGCAGCCCCTCTTTCCTCTCAAACAGGGCCAAAAAATCTTTGGACACTGAAATCCCCTCTATTTTCACATCCTCACGATGCGGGACCAGCACCTGTGAAAATACAGGGGAGCACAGGGGAATGCAGGGGAGTACATGGGAGAGAGATGGGTGAGGAGAGAAGAGTGGCATGTACATAAACAAATCTCACACAACCAACTGCATGGTGCATACATGTGTGTGTGTGTATACACGTATACCCCCATGTTTTCTTCTCTCTCTCTTTCTCTCTCTCTCTCTCTCTCACACACACACACACACACATACAGTGGTCTTTGTAGGGTCACTCATAGGTGCCACCAGTATCTCTGAATTGGGCCGATGGGCATCCCTCATAGTAATGAACAAGTGATCATTTCTATGCGATACACTGTACTCCACATCATGCTGTCGGGGCAGGAGCACCTTCCATTCACCGAGGGGGTTGTTTGCTGGGAGGATGTGTTCCTCTGACGTGATTGCTGAACCTGAGGCATGAGGGGGGTGGGTGCGTAAGGGTGTGTGTGTTAGGGTATGTGTGTAAGGGTGGGTGGGAGGGGGTGTAAGGGTGTGTGTGTATGTGTGTGTAAGGGAGGGGGGAATGAGGTGGGTGGGAGGGGGTGTAAGGGTGTATGTGTGTGTAAGGGAGGGGGGAATGAAGGGGGAATGGGGGGTGTCAGGGGGGCCTTGCGCACGTGGAGAGAGAAAGAGATGTACATATATCATCATCATCATCATCATCATCATCATCATCATCATCATCATCATCATCATCAAAACACCACTACCATCATCACACAACAACAACAACAATAATAATAACAACAATAACAACAATCACATAATACCTGTTGCAATAAACAGCAGCTGTTCTGATCGTGACCTCCCCAGTCCCACATAAAACGCCTCGTCTTGCTCATGATAGACACACACATCCTTGCTTGGATGAGTTCCTACTACATGGCGCCATACCTGTAGTGGTGGTGGTGGTGGTGGTGGGGATGTGAAGTAGGGGTGTATGGATAGGAGGGGTGTATGTGTAGTAGGGGTGTATGTATAGTGTGTGTGTATGTATGGTAAGTGTGATATGACAGTGTGTGTTTTGTCTCATCCCTGAAACACACCCAAACACCCCGTAACACCCCTCAAACACATCCCAAACACCCTTTAACACACTCAAAACACCCCCAAACACACTCGATCACATTCAATTCCCATTACCTTGTATGGTCTATCTAGCTGATCCTTGGTGACATAGAACAATGTCATGTTGTCATTGGCCCACACAAAGTCACCCGAGGTGTTCTGTGTGTGTATGTGTGTAAAGGGACAATACATGGTCGACAACGTGGAGTATCGTCAAAAACATGGAGTATGGACAGAGACATTCAGTATGGTCAAACATGGTGGTCAACATGGTGGTCACATCACTCGTTCAAAGTCACCCCTCCTTTTTTACACACAATACCCCCTGACTCCCCTCCACACCCACCCAACCAAACCCCCAGCTCCCATCACACCTCAATGGCCGTCGTCAGCTCTTTTTTTGTTGCAATCTCCATCACTCGCAGTGTATACAGTTCCCCCCCTTTTGTGTCCTCTGCCCAGGCCAACAGAGCATCATTGGGAGAAGGTTCCAGACCACCTACCATGTAGAATGGGTGTTTCTTACTTGCATTGTTCTCATCGAGGAGTATTTCCTCTGGTAGGGATTCGTCCATGACCTCAGCCTCTGTGTTTGTGGTGGGAGAGGCGGGGGGCGGGGGGCTATTTAATACGGGTATGAGGGTGGGTGGGCACACCCACCATAACACACCCACACCCACACCCACACCCACACACAAAGTCACCCATTGTACACACCACTCACAAGCACCCCATGGTACCCACCATACACACCTACCCACACCCACACCCACACACCCCATTGTACACACACCACTGACAGGCACCCCTGGGGGGACTGGTCTCCTGCAGTGCACCTTGTACTGGGCCCCCTCTAGTGTTTTATTGTAATAGTAATACCCCTTTTCACTGTGGGTTTGTATAGAGTGTATGTGTGGGTTTGTATAGTTTTGTATAGAGTGTATAGTGCATGCATGTGTGTTATTGTAATACACCCCATTTCCACACATAAATATGTGTGGGTTTGTATACATGTATGTGCGGGTGGCGCACACATGTCAGCACAAACACATCCCAAAATCGCCCTTCTCCTCAAAACATCTCATCCTACACACAATCTCTACCCCCATGTTTTGAAAAGAAAATGTTGGAATGTTGAAAAACAAAAAAATAAAAAATAAAAAAAATCTCCCCCGTGTCTTTTCGTACCGAACGGGCACTGACTGATCAGCCTCCTGTATGCGTCCCTTCATTTCTTTAAACAGTGTTTCCTGCAACTCGTCCGTGTCTGCCAATGCTGCCTTGGTGTATGCATTCTGTAAGGAGTATGAGGGGGGCGGGAATGAGAGGAGGGGGGCATTGTAAAAGGGGAAATGATGAGGAAATGAGAGGAGAGGGGAATTGTATAGGAGGAAATGTTGGGGGAAATGAGGGGGGAAATGAGGGGGGGGGGAATGTTGGTGGGATGTGGGTAGATGATATGTACATCACCATTATCACCATCATCACCACCATCACTATTCACCATCACTACGTGTACCTCCTCATCGAGGTACTTGAGCACCTCTGCATCCTTCCTATCATCATCCCTCAACCAATAGTACTCATCCACTCGTCCATCATCGTGTGCCTCAACGGTGTGGGGCTTGGTGGGGGCCACGGGGGCCTGCAATACAGCTGTGTGTGGAATGCATGGTGATGTGTGGGATGTGATGTGTGGTATGGAGTGAGTGGGATGTGTGGGATGTGCATGTGCGACCCTGCCCTTGTGTTATGTACACAGTAGTACAAGCCAACATGCATGTACAAGCAACCATGCATGTACAACCCACATGTACAAACAGCCACCCCGCAAACACACCGAGGCGTGCATCCTCCACCCCAGCAGCAACCCCAGCCATGCGGCGCTGAATATGCTGCCACAGCACACGCTTGGCATTGTCATTCACCCCCGCAGCAGGCCATCTGTGTGATCAGGGATGTTGTGACCAACGCACAGGTGTGTTACATAAAAGATACAACTGTGTGCATCCATCCCATGATGGTATTACCCGCGAAACAGGTAGCCCTGCTTTGTTTGTACCAAGGTGCGTACAAGATGTGCATCATGCCTGCCCATGCCAACAACTTGCATGTTCCTTTTGCTGAGCAATCGATGCAGGCGTGCTTCAGGTGCCCTTTTTAGAGGATGTAGAGATGGTTATGAGGGTGATTGTGTGCAAGATGCATTGGAGATCGTGTTGTCTAAGGATCATACCTGAACAACATGGTCAATGAAGCTCCACATGCAACACCTGCACTGAATGCTAACATCAATGGCTGCATGTGGGATTGCGTGATTGTGTGATGTAACACAGATATTTGTTCGGATACAAAATGATGTTTGGAAAACATCATCATCGTGCCATGCCAACACCTACACCCGTGTAACACGCCGTCCTAGCTGATACCACTGCCCCACGAGACACAGCTCCTGCACATGCTTCCCCCGAGTCGACGTCTTGTCAGTAATGCGCAGCCCCGCCTGGGCCCCGCACTCGATGCAGTGTGTGTGCACGAGCAGCGTGCACAACGCCCAGGTGGGTCGCAGGATGATATTTTCGACGGTTTGGGTACATGCCGGCATCGTACCCGGCGGTGTGCTGGGCTGCACGAGTACCCACATGGACTGGGCGTCGCCCGGTTGGATGATCGAGGCCAGAGTTCGGCACAAAGGCACGGCGAGGTCGTCGGTGGTGTGTTGGTCCGTGGTCGTGGTGCAAAGGTGTAAATGCACAATTTGCGAGGGGGTGCGCATGCTGGTCGTGCCAATGAGGAGGATGAGCTGGATGTGCCCCTGCTCTGGGCACATGGCATGCAGCGCGTTGATAACTGCGTGTATTTGTGCTTGCCACTAGGTGTGATGGTGTAAGGTGATGGTGCAAGAAGAGAGTATTGTCGTATGCAGACCGCAACATAATACCACAATACCTTGCCAAACGCGCCACTCTGTGTGAGAAACAGATCATCTTCATATATACATCCACTCTCATCCCCGTGCCACCACCTCAACACGCACCTGGTCGGGTGATAGGCACGGTAAACAGTTGATCAGTCCGGCGAGGTACAGTGCGTCGGTGAAAGTTTGCTGCAAGAGCCTAGCAGCAGCATCCCTGTCAATCCCTGCACAATCACCACCACCCAGTGTCTCCACACGCACTTTCAAGTTGGCCATTATATTACACAACGCTGCTGACAACAACAAGGAGTTTATAAATGAACAACAACCAATGTGTAAGCACATTTCATCCTTCAAAAACACCCTCCGCAACCATTCTGTGCAGCATGCGCAGCCGTGCCTCGTCGTTTGGGAAACTCCCATGCATTGCCCGCAACGCCGCTGCCAGCTTGACCATCAAGCGCAGGGTCGCATACTCGGAATCAACACCTGTGTGTGCGTATACCATTTTCACCAATTTGTGCATTTTACAACAACAACCCACCCTCAACAAACCCATACCATATAATGTCAGCTGCAGCGCCCCCTTGCCCCACGCTTCCAAGACCGCACCCACCACCCAACAACGGCCCGGGTTGGACAACACCAACGTCAGCGTCAACGCTGTGTCTGTAACAAATTTGTTTTCAATCGCATGCTGTCGCACATGCCTTACATCTACGTCTGTCGCAGGTGGGGTGCCAGGGTCGTCGCTGTCGTTGAGCAGTGCGTAGTGCAGGGAATCCAAGACATCTTGGGTGGGCGCCCATTCTGCAATGTACAGGTTGACTGCTGCATGGAAACAATCAATTGCTTTTTTACCGTCACGTTGGATATCTGGGTGGTGGGGTGGGGTGTTTTTGAAAGTGTATGTTTGCATTTCCTTCACATTTCCATCGCAATCAACAACCACCTTCATACCCATTAGCCAACGCTCTATCAAGGTGACGCCGTTTCTGTCACACAGGCGCGCAGAGACGCACCAATCCCCACCAGAAAATACAAGCAGGGACATGGCACAGAATTCCACTTCGGGCTGCGGGGGTACAACAAGGTGATGCTGCGGTGCATGGGCCAACTGGGCATGCTGATGCTGCGGTGCATGAGCCACATGTGATGGTGGCTGATGATGGCGATGATCAACCACATGATTGTGATTTCCATGGTATTGTTGTTTCTGCTCTGTAAAGTGCTCCTGCACATGTTTTGCAACACGTTGCTCTTGTCGCATGCGTGCTGCACGGATCTGTTCCTGTCGCATGCGCTCCTGTTGCAGCTGCTCATCATACATGTGCTGCTGCTGCTGCATACGCAAATGCTCCTGGTGTGCCTGTTCTGCATGTTGCAACTCTGCTGCTGCATTGTGTGGTGCACTGTTGTGTGGTCGTACTTGATGGGGGCCCTGTTGTGAATGAGGGACCGACTGCTGCAAACGGACAAGCTTGTTCCGTGGGCTGGTCGTATAGGGCTCTGGTATTGGGGCATCGGTTGGTGCGGAAGGTCGTGGGTTGCTCGACTTGCGCTTTTTGCTACGCATGGTGGTGTCACCGCCATTGCTGAGCCCTGTTGGGTTGACGTGATTAATCGATACCCACCCACCTGTGTCACACTATCACTAGCAACCATACCATCTACTGCTCCCTTGGCATCTCCCTCCTCCTCCTCCTCCTCATCGTCAAACACTTCCATCTTTTTGAGCTTGAGCGACCCCACCCGCTTGAAGAGCTCTGCACGCAGCTGCTTGGGTCGTGATTGCACACTCCGCAGGCTCGTGACAGCAATTTGCAAGCTGGAACGCAAGTGCCTGGCCTCGTACATGCTCTTGCACGTGCCTGTAAGAGTTGTAGATGGGTTGGTAGAATCTGTGCCAAGCAAGCTGTCCATGAGCCATACAACCCCAACGTACAGATGAAGACATCCTGTGTGATATTGCAATCGTCCTGGGCGAGCACGTACACATCGAAATGCTTCTTCCCATTGAGACAACGGATCACGATTCCATCTGTGGACGCCATGAAATTGTGGATGTGTGTGGATGTGTGTGGATGTGGGTGCTCGTGTTGCTAGGATTTTGTGGAAGGCTGTGATTATGATTGTGCGAAAAAAAAGGGCGAAAAAAAAAGACTCGAGGTTGTGCATGCTGCGGTTTTTGGCGCTGTGTTCTAGGCTGCTGTGCGGGTTGCGTGTAGCCAAGGCGTTAGGGACCACATAGGACGCACGAATCAGGTGGGATCATCCAACGTGTCCCGAATGTCCAACACCACCATCAATGGTTACACCAACCTCCTAACAAATCATAAAAACACAACAAAATAAGCTCAGGTAATGTACCCGCTGGTGGTGATGGAATCAGCGCTGTTAGATGCGCTCCACAGTGTGTGAAATGCACCTGGCTGGTCGGTGCGCTCGTATGTGTGGCTGCCAAAGTAGTCGCGTTGTGCCTGCACCAAGTTTGCAGGGGAGGATGCTCGCCTGTATGCATCAAAGTATGCCAGCGATGCGGTTATACCAGGGGCTGCCACGCCTGTGATGGTGATGATGATTATGCAGATGGTGATCAGTTTATGATCGCACGTATGGAGCACAAAATCATACCAGCAGCAACGGCTTGGGTCACCACACGACGCCAAGCGGCATTGCGCTCGGCCAGCTTGGCCGCAAATGCGGGATCAATCAACAGGCTTGGCAAGGTGGCATCTGCATAATATGCCTGTTTGATGCTGTCCAAGAAGCTGGCACGGATGATGCAACCTCCCTTTTTTGTGGGTGTGTGTTTGAGATGTTGTGATATGGTTGTTGCGGGATCATCATGGGATGCTGTGCATCATCAAGTTGTGTCTCTCAAAGGATGCTCTACAAAGACATGCACATCAACACCATACGCATACCTTCCAAATGCGTGCCAATTGCCCCAAATCCACGTTCCATCCCTCCTCCTCACTACGTGCACGGATGATGTTCATACCCTGTGCATAACTGCAAATCTTGCTGCAATACAGCGCAGCAGCAACATCAGCAATAAGTTGGGCTTTCTTGGTGTCATCATTCTGTGTGTGTTGAGGTGAGGGGTTGTCAAGTGGGATGTCGCACCATGATGATCTTGTGCATCCCATCAAGCACAATGAGGGTATGCCCTCAACACGTGCCATCAAACATCCCCCATACCCACCACCATGACTGTATACACAAACAAAACACCCACTCTTCCCTACACTACCTTGCTCACCACTGGTTGATCCAACCCCAGTTCAGTAAACACGGCAGCTGCTCGCACACGTTCCTGCTTGCGACCACTGAGAAACCGAGCACCCAGGGCAGCTTCCATAGTAGGTGCTGCCACTGAGAGATCAGCAGCTTCCTGCACTGTCCACTTGCCGGTACCCTTCAACCCAGTCTTGTCGAGGATCTTGTCCACCAAGTATCCCGGTGCTTTGTCGTCCTTGACTGTGAATATCTGGGCAGTGATTTCCACCAGAAAGCTGTCCAGATCACCCTGGGGTGGGTGTTGAGATGGTGTTGAGGTGGTGTTGAGGTGGTGGTGTGTAAGCTGTATGTCATGCACAGCAGTAGCAGCAGCATTCAACCACAGCCACAATGTCATGTTGCCACATCCAAATTCAACCAACCCAACACCCACACACTACACACCACCACCAGCTACCCCCACCCAAAACAAAAACAAACCTTGTTCCATGCATCAAACGTTGCCGCCAGCTCATCATTACTCAACCCCCCCACATGCTTGAGAATATCATACGCCTCTGCAATCAATTGCATATCCCCGTATTCAATGCCGTTGTGTACCATCTTGACGTAGTTGCCGCTGCCACCAGGCCCTATGTGCATGACGCAGGGCCCATCGTCCACCTGGGCGGCTACTTTTTGGAGGACTGGGCGCACTGCTTCCCATGCCTCGGGGGGGCCCCCTGGCATGAGGGAGGGGCCTGTGGGTGTGGTGGGTGGGGTGGGGTGTTGAGATGTGATGGTGTTGATGGTGTGTAGTGGCAATACATGTATGTGCTAGTCAAACATGAATGGTGTGTGCCAGTGGTAATACATGTATGTGCTAATCAAACATGATGGATGTGAAAGAGCGCCATGTATCCTGTGCACTGTCTGCTCTTCACATATCCATACATATTCAGAGGCCAACACATATTCAAAGCCACACACACACACATATGCAAACACATGCATATTCAACAGCATACACACATACCATTACGTGCCCCCTCCTCGCCACCAGACACACCCATTCCCATATACAACACCCCCTTTTCATTCACACGCTCCATTCGTCGCTCTGTGTTCTTATACCTTTACATGGAGAAAAGGGGTGGAGAAAAGGGGTGGAGGGAAACGGTGCATAGGAGGGTGTATACGAGGGTGTATAGTGGACAGACAACAGTGTCAGCACAGCCAAGGGTGGAGGTCAAGTACACACACACATACCCACCCACACATATACCCACACACACACATACCCACCCACCCACCCACCACACCCCCTACACACACCATTCATTCCCCCCGTCGATGATGATGTCCCCAGGTTCCATGAACTGCAGCAGCGCATCAATGGTGGAATCTACTGGGGCCCCTGCCTTGACCAGAATCACCACACGCCTGTGTTGAGGTGTTGTCGAGGTGTGCAAATGTGCAGATGTGCAAATGTAGAGATGTACAGGTGTGGAGATGTTGAGGAAAAGGGAGAATGGGTGGCATTGATGGTGAGCACTGGTATGGTGGGTACTGGTAGAGCATGCAATCGTATGTCCTATATGAAGGGATATGTTTGGGAGGATGAGGGCATGTGTTATGTATGAGTGTGTAAAGAGTGGGATGCCATGGGATGCTGGGATGCACATCCCATGCGTCTGGACAACACTCACCTGGGTCGTTCAAGGGAAGCGACAAAGTCCTTGAGGTCTTTGAAACCAGTAAGGGTAGTGCCCAATCCTGGTGTGGTGAAGGAAGGGTTGCAAATATGAAGATGATGGTGAGATACAAAATGGCGCATGATGCCACGACGTCCATCATCATGCCTTGCACACACACTTACAAACCACCCCATGTACCACCACGACACAGCAAAACATCAACACAGCATCAACACAGTGCCCTCTCTCTCATATACACACACAAATATACCCTCTTTGTCTGCACGTAGTTGTGCAAGCTCTGTCTTCTCATACGAGCGATTGTACACCGACACAGGAAACCCCTTTTCTGCGATGTTGAGTGCAAGGTTTTGCCCCATGACTGCAAGGCCAATGACACCAATCTCGCTGGTTGCTGGTACAGGATCACTGGTGGTGGTGATGTTGGTGATGTTCATTATTATGGTTGTTGTTGTTGATGATGAACAACACCAAGTGCTGTACACCCACACAAACTATCACAAGACCAATCACCAAATTCACTCACCTGCCATTGAGTACAGCACCATCTGTGGCTGCTGCAGCAAGGGAAAAGGACACACGACGCCCTGACCCTAGGCATGATGACCTGCCAACCTTGTACACAGGCGTGTGGAGGGGTTTGGGTGTGGGCAATGTGCGATATATTTGTGTATATGGAGCAGCCGATATGCAACATGGCGCACGCCGCTGCAAAAGCGGGCCGTGTGCTGGGATTTGTTGCAGCATGGTGATGGTTCTTGAGGAGATGTGTTGAAAACGTATGCTGTTATGTCGGCCACAACAAGTGTTTACCAAAAGAGTGCAACCCAATACCGATTTAAAAACGGGTGCTTTTTCTTGGCGCCATTTCTTTTACACTTGGGGTGAGTGCCCCCCTTTTCTCCAAGAGGTGATTTTTTCCCTAGCACCCACACATGCTCAACATCACAGCTTCAGCACCGCACATGATTATAATCCGGATGATGTGGTGCCTTGTTTCTTGTTCACCTACAAACCATTACCTCGGCACCCTCAACTCGGCGAGCAAGACGCTTGGTGTGTGGCGTCAAAGAATTTCAAACAATTCGCCAATGCTTCATAATCCTCCAACACGTTGTACACTGCACACGATATGCGCACATACAATCTCCCACGCACAGTCTTGACAGGCACTTCCACATGGTGCGCGTAGAGTGCATCTTGCACACCCTTCGACGTCACACCAGGCTGCTGGAGGCTGTCTGGCAGCGCCACCAACGCCATACATGCAGAGGCATGGGGTGGTACCAGCGACGTGCTCTGCCAGCTGTGGGTGGGGGGATGATGCACACAAGGGGTGTGATGATGATGATGACGATGACGATGAGAATGATGTACATGTGCATACCGTGTACATAAGAGCTCAATGGCCTGTTCCAGGAGCAGATGGTTGCGCTGTGCCACTGCAGCCACCCCACCGAGTGCATCCCAGCAATGGAGCACATGTGGCAGAGACAACCATGCACTATAATCACGATTACCTGTGGGTGTATTGTGTTGAGGTCTGTGGGTACATGCATGTTGTGTATGTGTGTTGTATGGTGTGTCATGTCACTGCCAACCATTTCTCCACACACATGTCCCACACCCACCCAACACCCACATACTATCCCATCCCCCCCCAAACACCCCCCCACCCCCCCAACACATACCATCCCATATAAACTCCGAGCTAAACCCCGACCCCAACCCATGTGACACGTTTACTGGATGCACCATTGCCTGCGCACCCCCCTGTGGAGACACCCACATAGCAGCGGCCCCCCTTGGGGCGCAAAACCACTTGTGGCAGTTGAACACGACATAGGTGGCACCGAGGGAAGCCGGTGAGAAGGTGGGGAGTTGACCCAGGGCATGTGCTGCATCAATAAGTACAGCTTTACAACCCCTTTGTGGGGAGTAGAGGGTACGTGTGGTGTGTGTGTGTGTGTGTAGAGGGTACGTGTGGGTTGGTATGGGTGGGTGGGTGGTGGGTGGTGGGTGTGTAGAAGTGGTGTAATGTAGCATGTATGTGATGTACACCATCATGTACACATGCACACCATTACATACATGTACATGTACGCATGTGTGTATACATAGGGTTATGTACACCACCATTCGTGTACACTCAAGAGAGAGAGAGAAAGAGAAAGAAATGTACAAATACACACACACCCCACCATACCGAGCATGACACGCCCATCCCCCCCCCCCCCCCCCCCCCCCCCCCCCCCCCCCCCACCACCACCCACACTCTCATACAAACCAACATACCGAGCATGACACACACTCACCAGTTCTTCAACAGGCAGCACCAAGGCAGTGTTGCTGGTGATGGCGTCAAACACAGCAAGGGTGGTATTGTGGGGGAGAGAAGTTTCTACACAACGGATGATGTTGGTGTCAGACCTGTGTGTGTGTGTGTGTTGGGTAAACAAAAAGCACGTGTGTATGGTGTGTATACACACGAGTGTGTTGTGTGTGTATACGTATGTGTGTAGTGTGTACACTTGTCACTACAACACACGTCACAGTGGTATATACACCAAACACAAACACAAACACACCAATACTCCCACACAAACCACCAAAAATACAATCATACAAACATACCACCATGCATTCTCGCTCCCACCTTGTTCTCCCTCACCATTTCCACCCCCCCCACTTCCATCACCACACCCTCCACCACCATCATCCGCCAGCACCTTCCCCTGCACATGCCTCGCCCCTCCCACTGCTGCACACGCAGCGTCAATCATCTTTTTCACCCCACCATACCCGATGTCTAGTGAATAGACAATAGACTCTGGTTGGGTGATCACGGAACGTAGTACAGCATTGATCCCGGATGTGGCGTTGGGCAGCAGGGCAAGGTCTGTGGGGTTGCAGTGCAGGTGGGAGGCTAACACACGTTGGGCATGTGCAAGGTGGGGGAGGAGCTGCCTGGTGGATGTGGTGGTGGAGAGGTGAGTGAATAATGATGGTGTGTGTTTATGATGGTGTGTGTATATAGCTGGTCATACATAGACATAGTTGGTCATACATAGTTGGTCATACATACACATAGCTGGTAAATACACAGGTATGATGTGCATGTATAATGACGCACCCCTCCCCCCCCCCACACCAGACCTATCGAAAAACCTCAATGGTTGTGTTTCGGCATGCGCTCGCCATGCATTTGCAACGTGTTGTGCGTGGGCAAATGGTGCACCAAATGCACCATGGTTGATAAAGGTCCAGGCAGCAAGATCCAGAAGGTGGAGGGCACGGGATGGCAAGCCCATGGTGGTGCCAGGGGGTGGGGGGGGTATTTCGAGGGAGAGCGGGGGTGGGGAGTAGTCCTTTGCGGAGAGCATGTCTTGCACATTGTCGCTGTGAAAGCTGCCAAAGCCCTTGTACGTGGATGGTTGTGGGGTGGGTTGATCAGGGGGCGATGTCGGCATGTGATGGGATTGGTGATCTGCTTGGGTTGTTGTGCTATTGGTCATTGGGGTGCTGTCTATTGTGGATTGGTGTTGTGCACACGAGCGTGCTGGGGAGTACAGTGTGCTTGGCAAAAAAATTCATTGTGAGCTTGATGATTTCCACACATAATTCTCCAGTCCAGCACAAAAAAATCACTGCTCATAGTACACAATAGTGCTATCAACAATCCACGCTCTGTCACACTAGTAATAGTCACAACAGCAACACGTGCATCACCAAACCCTTGCAACCCTACACGACCACATGCAGGCTCCCAGCAGCTCGGACGGCATCCAGCGTCTGCTTGCTGCAGAACAGGAAGCACAAGCAATTATTTCCAAGGCGAGAAAAGGTGTGGGGGTGGTTGTGTAGCAGAAGAGATGTGATGCTGTGAGATTTGTGTTTCCATAGCCTCACATCTCACGTCAATACTTGTGCGGCACGATGGATACCCTTTGATCGTGCTGCATAATTTTCTGCACGTTTCCAACACGGTCTTCCATCATCCATCTCCCCTAGCTAAAAGCGAGCGCCTCAAGCAAGCCAAAGCAGAAGCAGAAAAGGAGCTTTCGTTGTTCAAGGCAGAGCGTGACGAGCAATACAAAAAGCGCGTAGCAGAGGTATGGGTTTCTGAACACAGGGGCGCGGTGTTGATCCTCACTGTCACGTGTTTCCATCCCCAAACCAATCCCCCTTTGTTTGAACAGAATTCAACCAGCAGCGAGGGCAACTTGAAAAAGCTGACGCAGGATGCAGAAACACAGATTCAGAGCTTGCAGAGCTCCATCGCGAGCAAGAAGAAGGAGGTGCTGGACTTCTTGGTCGGGCATGTGACCGCCGTCAGGCTCGTCAAGGGGTGATGCTGCTTTTAGGTGGTGGTGGTGTACATGAGGTTGTTATATAGGTGATTCTGTCTTTGTGTGTTTCAAACATGTTTACATTGTAACATATGTTGCAAGAGGGCTTGGGATGTGAACGATCGATACCATACACAGACGTACAGGAAAAAAAACATTGGTACAACAGCAACCCCTCCACCTGCATGTTATTGATGCGTCATATAACAAAACACCACACACACTCGAGGCTGCTATACAAACCAGATACTACTCATACAAGCCTCAATGTTTGCCCACGTTCATATCAATGACCTCAACCTCCCCATCCACCATGTGCCAATCCTGCGAAGATCCCTCACTGGCCCATCCCTCACGCCCTGGATCAGAGGGTGGCCCCTTGCTCGTAGTGGGGCCCGGTTGGTCATACACAGGGGTCATCAGCAGGGGGCCCTCATGAACGTTGGTGTCCATTGGTGTGGCCTCAATGAGCGCAACCTGGGCGGGTGTGGTGGTAGTGTGGTGTGGGTGTGGGTGTATGGGTACAGGAGAAAGTGAGTGGGTGTATGGGTACAGGAGAACGTGAGTGGGTGTATGGGTACAGGAGAAAGTGAGTGGGTGTGTGGATACAGGAGAAAGTGAGTGTGTGTGTGGATACAGGAGAGTGGGTGGGTGGGTGGGTAGGTACAGGAGAGTGTGTGTGTGGTGGGGGTATCATTTGTCTCCCATGTACATACACATACATACTATTGTCCCCCCATTGTACATCCATCCATCCATCCATACACTTGTACCTCATGACACACCTCAGAAGCGTCTTCAATAGCCTGTTGGTTGAGCTCCTGTAGCATTTGCTCCATGTGCACCTCAAACGTACGGCAGTTGAATGCAGCAGGAGGTGGTGTGGGCTTGGTGAGGGAAAATGTAGCGGTGGTTGTGGTGGGAAAGGTGAGCGTGTCTCGCTGGGGGGTGTCGGGTGTGAGGACAAGGGGGGTGTCGGGTGTGAGGGCAGAGGGGGGAACGATGCTGGTTTTTAGCTCAATCATGGTGATTTCCTCGTTGTTCTCGCCATGGTTGACTCCCTCATTTTCATGGTTGACTCCCTCGTTGTCATCATGATGGACCAGATAGAGATCAGCATCAGCTGAGGGAGCTTGCGTATCATGCTGTCCCACCACTGCGTTGACCAACTCATTGACCATCGTGCTCACAGAGTCGTCCTCCTCCTTGTCCGCAGAGACACCCATTGGATTCTGTACCATGCGTGCATCTATGAGCCCCAGGTCAGGAACCAAGTCACTGCACCCAGTCTGCTTGTGAAGGGGCCACTCCGTTCCATCATATATGAGCTTCAATTGTGGCACAACATCATGGTCAACGCCATGGTCAACATCATGGTCAACGCCATGGTCAACCGTAGGTACCAGGTCCTGCAGCAGTTGGTCAACACGCTGCTGCAGGGTGCGTATTGCAGCAAGTGCTTGTGTAAGACGTTGCAGCTCGGCTGTGCGTGCCTCCTCCCCTGTGTGTGTATGTAGGGATGGGTATGTGTGCATGTGTGTGCGCACACTCAAGAGCAGGCCGTATGCAGCCCACTGCACTCAAGACAAACACACACAACACAACCTCTTGCGCATAAACACACACACACACCCTTGCACGTACACACACACACACAACCCCTTGCACATACACACACAGCCTCTTGCACGTACACACCCACCCACACCAACCAACCTCGCTCCAGGGTATCCACTACCACCCCCACCCACCCCCACCCACTCACCTCGCTCCAGGGTATCCAGTGCCTGCAGCATAGTGGAGGAGAAGAGCTCCGAGTATGAAGTGAGCTGTGCACGTGCACTTGCTACCTGTGCTTGTACAAACTGACCCACAAATGTACGCACAGCCCTGTGTGTGAGGGTGTGAGGGTGTGTGTGAAGGAATTGCATGAATGTGTGCATGTAGAGTTGTCAGCATATGTGCATGTATACTCCCGGATGTGTTTATTTGAGTGCATGTGCAAAACATCACTTGCAAAACATCAAAACACACCCACCCCACCTCTCCACCCCACCTCTCCAATCCACCCAACCCCACCCCCCCACCCCACCACACCTACAACCCACCTGCATGACTTGTCAATTGCCTCATCAATACCCCGCACAAAAAACTCTTGCACTCGAGCAGGCGCCACCTCATACTCAGCCACCAGCCGCGTATACTGCTGTGCACGGCACCTCTCACACCCCCCACCCCCAAAAAACCCACTCATCCCACACAACGAGTTATTGCATGGACGGCGATCGATGTGTACATTCTCCTCCCGGGTGTGCTGCACCATGCCAGCAGCCAGTAGGGCTTGGAGGTCCAGGTGAAACTGCTCCGCGTCGGGGGGGTGGATCGACAGGTCCACAGGGTTGAGTTGCACATCGAGTGCTACATCAATGGTGGATTCGATGGCAGTCGCAAGCTCCCGGATGTGCTTGTTCAACGCGGCAAATAACACCCGTTGTTGTTCGTTGGCCAACACTTCTGTGGTTTGCCAAAAATCTCGCGCCTCTGAAGCAAACTCGGATGTGACTGCGTCTACCAACTGACGCAAGTTGTGTTCGATTTCAGCACGATTTTCGCTTCGGCCGCTGGAGAAGACGCTGCGGGCGGCATGCCAGACACGTGACCAACGGCCCTGGGTGTGTTATAAGGGGTGGGTGGGTGGGGGTGGGGGTAGGGGGGTGGATTTTGTTGTTGTCATCATCAACCACAGTGATTGTACACATGACAACAACAGTCATTGACAACAACAACAGCAATCACCATATCATGTACAATCATCATCATGTACAATCATCATCATGTACAATCATCATCATGTACAATAATAATGTACAATAATAATGTACAATTATCATGCACACTTATCATAACCATACCTGAGGTTCAGGTGCATCATATGGTTCCAGTGCAACAGAAACACGTGTGTGCAGGTGCTCCTTCAGGTGCTGCATGCGCTCACGAAGACCATCAGTTACCAGCCTGGAGGGGGGGGCTTTAGGGTGGTGTGTGATTGTGGCGGGGGGGAGGGTGATTATCAGCGCTCACACTACAACACCCAACACACCACCCAACACACCACCCAACACACCACCCAACACACCACCCAACACACCACTCAATACAACACCCAATACAACACACCCGTATACAACACCCCGTATACAACACCCAACACCCACCCACACACCCGTGAATATCCATTGCTCGGTCCTGCACCTCATCAAAGCGCTCGAGAACCACATGCAGTTGCTTCTGTATAGCAGCAGTCTTGTCCGCCAGCGTCATCCTGTCCTCCTTAAGTGCCCCCTGGTGTGTCTGGTGGACATTGGACAGTTGGGCCAACAGGCTGCTGATGGAATCAGCAAGGGATTGCAATTTCAGGGTTCCTGTGGTGTGAAATGAAAGGGGATGAGAGGGGACACGAGATGGGAGATGAGAGGGGAAATGAGAGGGTGTGCTTGTGTTTTGTTGACATGGGTGTGTTGTATGTTGACATGAGTGTGTTGTGTGTTGTCATGGGTGTGTTGTGTGTTGACATGAGTGTGTTTTGTTGACAAGCATGCTTTCTCTCATGTACATACCAACACCTACACACAACAATGCAGCACATCAACAGCACCATACCCAACACACCACCATACACCACTCCAGCTCACCAACAACACCACACCCAACACACCAACAACACCACACCCAACACACCAACAACACCCACCAACATCACCACACCCAACAGCACACCACCATACCGGCAGTAGTAAACAAAAACCGCAATACAGAAGACTCCAGCTGTGGTACACCACTATGTATCAGCATCTGCCCAGCAGCTTCCATCACCATAGCCTCTGTGGGTTGACTCAGACGATACCACCCAAAGGCGGAGCCTATCAGTTTCTTGCGGTCCTCGGGGCTTGCATGGTTGTTGAGGACGAGTCGTGAGAGGAGGGCGTCACGAGCTGATACGAGGAGCACCTTGAGTGTGTGTGCGGGGGGGGCGATGTGTGTGTGAGGGGGGGGGGGGGAAGAGGGTAATGGTGTGTTTTATGGGGAGGGAATGTTGATATGTGGTTGGGAAGACGGTGTTGTTAGGGAGTTGATTTATGAAGAGAAAAACAAGACCCCCCTTGCACCCCCTCACAAAACACCCACATACCACAACACCCACATACCACAACACCCATACGATACGCACCCACACAACACCCTCTCTCACACACACACCCTCTCCCGCGCTTACCTGTTCTGGTTGCAACTGAAACTCAGCCATGCTCATTTGTTGCGTAATCAGCTGTGCCACATACTCTCGTGTGGCACCCTCATCAAGCCCCACCTCCTTTTTACGCACATCGAGCTTGTTTACCACAAAAAACAACCGACTGCAGAGACGTTGTACAAGGGCGGGGTTGATTTCTTTGAGACGCGCGAGTATGCTGGCCTGTGTGGGTGGGTGGTGGGCGTGGGTGGGTGGGTTGCATGGGTGGGTAGGGAAGACACATGCTTTGCATGACGCGTGTGTGAGATGTGATGAATACCATGTGAAACAAACAAATAAACAAGGGCACGTCATCATGCGACAACCCCCCCACACACCCCCGCAATGTTCCACCAGCCCATAGCCCCCTCTACCCCTTCAATCCCCCCTTCCACCTTTCCCCCCCCTCTCCCCCCCCTACCTCTTCTGCAGTCTTAAGCTTTGTATAGTCCAACACATACAGCACCGCATCTGCTTTTGCACTCAGCAGGCGCTCCACCTTGTCCTTGAGCCTTGCCTCCCCTGCTTCATTGGGGCCCGGGGTGTCCACCAGCTCCAGGGTAATGGGGCCCTGCTGCTGGGGGGCTGTGTGGCGTTCCTCCTTTTCCTTTCTAGGCCCCTCATTTTGGTCCTGAGTGTCCTCATTCCCCTCCCGAGGCTCCTTTGTTTTTTCATCCCCACACGACGCCTCCTCCTTGTCATCCCCATGCTGTGTGTGTTGTTGGTCAAGCGCATGCTGTTGCCCGATGCCCATGAGGGCCTCCACCGCGATGCGAATCTCCAGCTCGACATCCTCCACGTGTGACCCACGACTGCCAGAGGGATGCTCGCGGTGACGAGAGTTGAGCTCAGCCAGTCGGGTGCGAATCTCATCAACACCCCGGGTGGTGACCATGAGCTCTGGCTGGGCGTGGAGTGCAGTGCGGGTTTCAGTGAGGAGGCCTTGTGGGAGGGTGGGATCGTGGATGATGCGGACGACGCGTGCTGTCTCAGGCACGTTGTTGCTTGGGAGGATGTCATGGCCGATGAGCGCATTGAGGAGGGTCGATTTGCCAGATTTGGCCAAGGCTAACACGGCGACAGTGAGTGTGGGCGATGCAGCGTTGGAATTGATGGTTGATAGTTGCTTGTAGAAACCACCAAGCTGGCTCTCAGCCTCGAGGGTTGGGCTTCCAGTGAGATTGATGACATGCCCACAAATCTGCCTGGAAAGCTCGCGTATTTCTTCGAGCCGCGCCGTAAACAGCGTGTCGCCAATGTCGGTGGTGTCGGTGCTCATGGTTGCACCGTGAGGTGGTTGGAATGGAGTGGGGTGTTTTCCAAGAGTGCTCTGGTGGTCACAGGAAGTTGGTGATTTTCATTAATTCCACAATTGTTTTCTGGTTATGATGACCTGGATTTCCAAGTTGCAATGCGATACAATGTTGCGAGAGCTGATGTTGCGCACAGATAGGCATAGATCAACATGATGTGATGGGGGTGCGACAAGACAACTCTGATCGAATAGTCGAATAGAACATGATCTGATGCATGTGCATGTTGATCTACCCTCATCCAGGTGCCAATGATGCTGACGTGTGTTCCTCCTGGGTTGTGCAAGTCGTGCACAAACCGTGCACAAACCTGAAGTGGGTGGTGGGTGTTGGCAGGAAACGGCAGGTCACATGTGTACCTGGTGGTGCATCAATGCATGTTGCTGGTGGGTATGCCGGCGATGCACAACCATCTGGTTGACTGTCGACACTGTGTGGTGCCTGCACAAAACAAGTTTGCCATTTGTTGCATCACAAAACAGTTTGCCATAATTTGCTAAGTATCACACCTCAACAACAGAGCCCACACAAACACAAACAGCACAAACAGCAATTTCCCCTTGACAATTCATCCAAAGAATCCACACACCACCCATGGGCAAACGCAAATCCTCCAAGCCACCACCAAAAAAGAAACGACCCACACTCGACAGCACGTTCAATTGTCCGTTTTGCAATTCTTCCAAATCTGTGAGTGCTCAGCTTGATCAGGACCGAGGCGTGGGCACTGTGACCTGCTCTGTCTGTGGTGCCAACTACACCAGCAAAATAAACTCTCTCTCAGAAGCCATTGATGTGTATAGTGACTGGCTGGACAAGTGTGAAGAGGAGAATGCAGACTTGGGGGGAGATGTTCGGGCGCCATCACCCCCACCACCCACACGGCGACGCGTGCAGGAGGATGATGTGAGTGACTGATGATGATGTTGGGTGATTGTCTTATGGATTTGTTACAACCGCTGTATACAGTAACATTGTATACCAGTAGTGCTGCACATGGGACGCACGGGATGCAGCATCACATCATCACCGTCACCCTTCTGGTGTATACTTGCTTGCTTGCAATGCAAACCCATCCATCAGGCTGTTGCCGCTCAGCATGCGTGTTGTCACCACCACAAATCGATACGGATAGCCTGGCTGTGACTGCAGAAACCTCAAGGCATTGATCTCCGCATGAGTCGCACCCCCCAAAAACACCACAAGCACCACCCGAGGTGAATCGATCGTATCTGGCGTGTTGTATGTGTGTAAGGGGTGTGTGTGTGTGCACAACTGCAAAAACACGTATACTCGGTTGAAACCAAACGCAGCCAAAAAACACACACGCGACCTCCCACCCCATACCCCACACCCCACCACCCACTACACCCACCTGATGGTGCGCTACTTGTACCCCATGGCAGCCTCCCCCCCTGTACAGCAGGCGCAATGGGCCTTCCCTGCTGATCCATACCCTGTTTCACCAAAATCGAGGGCCCCTGTACATGTCGTAACGCATCCTCCATAGCCCCCCACCCCTGCTGTAGGAACCCCTCCACCATGCGCACGCTCATGGGGGCATAGCCGGCGTATGTGTAGGCTATGTCTTCAGGGTCGCGCTCGTTGATGTCGGGTACCAGGAGACCAAGGGCTTTTCGGAGAGGGGGGAAGGTGTTTTTGGTGGTGGAGGAACTGCGCAAGAGACCTGGTGGTGAGTGGTGGGGTGGAGGGGTGTGTGGGGGAGTGTGGTAGAGGGGTGTGTATTGGAGAGTGTGGGTAGAAGATCATCACAATACACCACAATCACAATACATCACAGTTGCAACACACCACAATCACGTGTACACCACACCACACAACCTGCATCTTGCAGTGCAGTGAGTGTGAGTATATGTTGATATCCATAATGAATTAGTAATTCCTTCCTCAATGGGTCAAATTGACGCTTGGGTATGCCGCCCTGGGTCATGCTGACGAGGCACAGCATGCGCAGCACGCTCTGCAAGGGGGCCCCCTGTGTGGTGGAGGGAGGTGTGAGACGGTGTGAGACGGTGTGAGACGGTGTGAGAAAGTGTGAGACGGTGTGAGAGGGTGTGAGAGGGTGTGAGAGGGTGTGAGAGGGCCCTCACCCTATAACCTCAGGTGCATACTGAAAACAAACAACACACCAAAACACCAGCACATTACAACACCACACCAAAAACACGACCACACCAAAAACACGCCCACCACACCTGATGTATAAGGTCAGCAGCAGCTTCACACCCTACATCAGCAGCATTACCATCAACCAGCTCTTGTTCTGTTTGTACACGTTGCCTGAAGGAGGGCATGCCAGCTGTCTGTGTATGTGGAAGGGGGGAGCGGGATGAAATGGTGTACACACACACATCCACACACACACGCACACACACACACAATCACACTCACACAACACACACAACACACACAACACACACAATCACACAACACACACAACACACACAATCACACAATCACACAATCACCCCCCCCCCCCCCCACACACCTTGGTGATGTGTTCTTCCAAGTGTATATGCCTCGATAAGCTCGGCAATGCCTTCAACTGTGATGCAAAATTCTTCAATTCCACAAGACTCTTCTCCCCACTCCTCGTATCCTGGTATTCACTTTGCAACCCCTTGGTCCGTTCTGCGAGCCAAGGTCCGACCGCAGCAAAGGAACGGTCACGTAATTGGTGAAACACACGGTCTGAGCTGTTGAGAAGTACCTTTTGACGTTGTGGGGGAGCTGTATGCATGGGGTGGGGAGAGTGTGGGGGGAGCGTTAGCGAAGGGTGGGGTTTGTCTTTACAGGTCAGGATAGGGTGTGTTGTGTGTATATATGTGGTATGCATTGTGGGTGTTGTGGATGCAGACACACCACATACACACACACCACACACAAACCCACCACATACACACCCACCAACATACGCACCCACCAACATACACATCCACCACATACGCACCCACCAACACACCAACATACCACTCCCACTCCCCTGCGCCCCCTGCCCACTGCCCTCAATACTCACAGTCGCATTACGTATCCCCAACACCTCATCAATCAACCCCTCATAGGTCAACTGGGTCATCAATGGGGTAACAAGGTCAACAGCACGGTCAACCATAATACACAGGTCAACGGCGGCATCGGTGGTGGTGGTACTTGCATAGCTGGTGGTGGTGGTGGTGGTATCTGTAGGGGTAGGTTCTGTGGAATGTTCTAGGCGCATGCGGAGGAGCATATCACGCACAGCAGCAGCAGCAGGACCCTTTGGTGTGGGGAGGGGGGGGGCGTGAACAACAGGGAAGAGGGGGGTGGCGTGACTGAACAAGAGGGGTTGGGGCGCATGTGGGCATGAGCACACAAGGGGGTGGGGTGTATGTGGGGCGTGTGTCGGATGGAAAGGGCAATGGATTGGGAGATGGTGATGATCAACACACACACACACACACACACACACACACACACACACACACACACACACACACATCACTGCACCTTGCCAGCTAAATAAGGAAACAGTCCATACAGCGATTGCAGCTTCATGAGCAGACGTGCTGTGTAAAACAGGCAACTGCGATCACCTTCTAATAGCATCTCCTGTGTGGTGGGTGTGTAGAGTGTAGGGTGTGTAGGGTGTAGCATACAGGTGTAGGTACATGTGTGTACAGGTGTAGGTACAGGTGTGTACAGGTGTAGGTACAGGTGTGTACATGTGTAGGGACATGTGTGTACAGGAATACCACACCACGATAAGAAACCTCACCATAAAAACAACACTCCCAACAACACCCCCAACAACAACAACAATAACACAGCATCACCTGTAGCCCATAATCAAGTTCCAACGACAGCACATCATTATCCAAAGGAACAGCCTGCAGCGCCACCTCAGCCAGCGTCACATCCCCATACACACCCTCCTCTTGGAACACACGTTCACACACAAGGCCCTTGCATGGTACAAAGAGGACGAGGTACTCAAGGGAGATGCCTGATCTGTTGTGTAAACGGGGAAGGGTTGGTCTGGTTTGTGTGATGCGTATGGTGTGTTGTGTGTTGTGTGTTGGGTGTTGTGTGTTGGGTACTGTGTGTGTGTGTGTATGTTGTATGTGTACGTTTTGTATTGTGGAAAGAGGTTCACCTCCCATAACACACACACACACACACACACACATTTACATTTACATACAAACAACACACACGCTATTACACATACCGTATCCCCTCTCGTATGTGTCTTGCCACCTGTTGCGCAGTATCTATACGATTACTAATTAGATACACAACTGTCTTGGCTGTGACATCAGCAAGGGATTCAGTGCCCAGGTGAAACAACTGCTCCACACCATGTTCCCTCAGTAATGACACCTCCGCAAAGACACCTAAGAAGCCACTGATGTGTGGGTCAAGTACAAGTGCTTTTTTGCCTCGACGCTGTGTGTGGGTGTGTACATGGGCGTGTGGGTGTGTACATGGGTGTTTGATGTAGGGTTGCATGGAGGGAGGTACATGTACACAAACAAGCAGTAGAGATACCACGGGTGTGTGGGTTGGTGTGGGGGCGTGTCCCCCCACCCCACCCCCCCCAAACAAGACCTAATAATGCAGCATACCTGGTCTATAGCATCCACAAGGGCTTTCCTTGCTTCATCCCTGTGTGTGCATGTGTGTCACTTTCAAGTACACCATCATTATGGTTGAGGTGGATGATGGATCCCGTACCGCAATGGGCTCAAGCGAACAGGTCCAGCATCGAGGTTGGGTGCATTGGTTGCCATATTGCTACTGATGGGAGCTTGCTAGGGTGGGACTAGGTTTTGTGTGGGTATTGTACGTGATGATCAAGCATCATCGTTGTTGATCTGTATGTTTAGTGATGATGTGCTTTTATTGATAGCATGGATGTATACAAATGTAATGCTGCTAAAAAATGATGTGCTTGTGGTTGTTTATTTTGTGTTGAATTGCAATGAAAATGGTATGTACAATACTGAACAAGGTCAACACTTCAATCATGTCCATTGCGCAGGCCATCGTGGGTGCCAAGGTATGTGCAACTGTGGCGACGTTCCATACATGTATACACACCGCACACAAGTATCGCACTGTCAAGACACATCTCATCATCCCCCAACAGGCGGAGCTTGCCACCATTCAGGACCCATGGCATCGCCTCAAACGAATTGCCTCCATTGCAAAACTGCTACTGGATGCATTGGCAGGTACTTGCTGGCCAGATCATCAACACACCCATCATCGACACATCCACATCCACCTCACAGGCACAGTAGTCATGGTTCCATTTGGCATACGAGCAATGACACTGCGCGCATCACTCCCCACCTATTCTGCATCACCAAGCGATAACATGTCCAAAAACAACCCCCGGGTGCGCCTAGCACGAGATGTCAAGTATGGCCCCCTCCCCCGCAACACCATCGACATTTACATACCACCAACAATGACGCACACTCATTACCCAGTGTGCTTGTTTTGTCACGGTGGGGTATGGGCAACAGGTACTTTTTTTTGTGGTGGTATGTAGTTGTGGTGGTGCATGGTTGCATGTAGTATTGCAATCCCCCTCCTGTGTACATGGTGGTGCAGTATACCTCACACAACCATACCACCATGTTTTCCCAATAAACGACTCTCCGCCCCCATACTACGACTCCCCCCTCCCAATATGTTTCACCAATCCCCCCGCTCACACACCTCCTCCTCTCATAGGAGAGACATGGCACTACACCGAAATGGCACACAGACTCGCCCAAGCAGGGGTCCTCACCGTGGTCATGCGTTACAGCCTCTACCCGGATGCACTTGTTCCCCACATGGTAGCAGAGCTCTCCCAGGCGTTGACCTGGACGTTTGACCATGCAGCTGCGTATGGGGGGGACCCACGGCGGGTGTCGCTGGTAGGGCACAGTGCAGGGGCGCAGCTGTGTGCGATGGCGCTGTTGCATAGGGCGGTGGAGGCCGCACGGAGAGCGTGTGTGTCGAAAGGGGGGGAGAAAGGGGGGGAGGTGGATGTGTCGGGGGTGTGTGAGGGCAAGGATGATTTGACTGTAGGGGGGACTGTAGTCGACGCAGGAGAGAAAGTCAACGTCACAGAGAACCATGGTCTACGGCAGCGAGGTGTGGGGAGCACAGCAAACCAACAGCAACAACGTGCAGAGGGGGGGATGCTGGGTGGGATGGATGCTGGTGATAGGGTGTTTATGCAGGACCATCGCATGCCTGCAAGATTCATTGGTATGTGTGTATTGGTGTGTGTATTGGTGTATGAGGTGGTGTGTGTGTATATATATGTGTGTGTGTCTGGGGAAGATGTTGTCAGGCACCTGGTTGTGTGCAAGCGTTGTATGTGTTGTATACACAACCAGACAATAATGAAGAAGAAGAAGAAGTAGTGGAAGAACAACAACAAATAGTACACCATCACCACCATGACCATTACCATCACCGTCACCATCAGCAACAACACCTGTTTGCACACACACCACACAATTCATACATACTTGACACACATGTACTTGACAAGTACATGCTTGACACACAACAGTATATGACACACATGTACTTGACACACAGGCATGGCGGGCGTGTATGACATTGCAAAGCACTATGAATATGAAACAGGAAGGGGCGTACAGGAGCTAAGCACCATGAAACGTGCGGTATGAGATGTGTTTAGAGGATTGTGTGTGCGTGTGTGTGTGTTGTGAGGGGGTATGATGTGAGAGGGTTGATATGGCGTGTGTATATGGGTGGTGTGTTGGTATATTCCACCCACCCACCCACCCACCCACAAACACACAGGTGGGTGGGTATCAAAGCTTTGCAGCACAATCTCCAGCTGTACTGCTTGCACGTGCAGTACGCAAAGAAAAAACCACCAGGGTCACAAAACCCGCCACCATGCATCGTCCCATGCCACCATCCATCACATCCACCGCACATGGTGGGGCGCACCAGCCAAGCAGCTACTATGATCAATTCCCTCTCCATGGGGAAGCAATTAGCCATCGTATTGGGATGGAGCGGAGCTGGACAAACATGGCCTTGGAAGTGGCGCGCGGGGATGTCGATGATGGGGACGACGAGGATGATGGAGGATGCTTGCCGGTGGACATGGATGCAGCAGGCCGCTTACCCCCCACTGTGCTCATGAGTAGCTGTACAGATTTGACTGTGCCATGGTATGACATGTGTGTGTGTTGTGTTGAGACATTGCTTATGTATGTGTATGTGTATCTATACCCCACAAACAACACACAGGTATGAATCAGCAGAGATGTTTTGGATGCTACATGACTGCAAAGTCCCCGTCAAACACCTGGTGTACGACAAAGTGGACCATTCATTATTTGTCACTGGCTGGCAGCAACAACCTCGGGAAACGGGTGTGTGTGATGACTATGGACAGGACTTGCCAACGTGCTGTGGGGACTTGTTGCGGGTTGCGACAGAGCGGGTGGATGTGCAATACTGCCGATAGTAGTGGTGTGGAGTGACCCTGTGTACCCAAGGAAGTGTGCATCACCCGCTCGTGGTTACCCAGACATTGCTGCTTTTCCTGTACTTTTACACTTCCTATCTACAGTGTTTCCATCCTTTCCATCCTGTGTGTTGGTACATCGGTCGCTGGTGACAGGACGCACCCAACGCCACCCGACGCGTTTTTGTATACCATACCATCTCAATTTATCCATAGCACCACCAGCAAGCAAGCACGCTTTCACATATCCATTGCACGCTGCACACCAGGCGCTATTGCAGCTTGATTGCATGTACAACTAGTCCCCTCCACACACACCACCGTACACACCAACCCAATGCATCGTCGACTTGTGCAGCGAGCGTGTTTGCAGCTCACGCGCAGCTGGGCCGCCGATGCCTCCACCACCACCAACACCACAGCACCCTACATACAAGCAGCTGCATCCCCTATGCTAGCCAACGCCCATGCGGTGTGCAGCGTCCACACCTCGGCCACTGTTGCCAAGCCCCAACCCGGGGGGTACATGCGCACTGGTGAGAGCCACGACGATGGGGAGCGCTTGCTGGTCACTGGCGCCTCTGGTCAGGTCGGCTCTGAGTTTATTCCCTACCTGCGTGACAGGTAGAGTGCGAGAAGGGTGGTTGGTGGGTGTACCCTCGTGTGTGTGCGTATATATTATGTGTATATACATGTACAGGATGATAGATACACAGCGTGAAACACACACACATGCATGCATGTGCATGTATCGCCACCCCTCACCATCTACAACTCACCAACACATCTACATATCATACACATCTCCACACAACATCATCATCAACAGGTTGGGTGAAGGTGCAGTGGTGGCATCAGATGTCAAGCTCAACCGCCAGCTGCTCGAATTTGGCCCATTTGTGTATTGTGATGTGACTGACAAGGATAATTTGGCTCGGATCATTTTGGAGAATGGCATCACCACCATTGTACACTTGGCCACCCTGCTGTCAGGTGCGTGTTTGGTGGTGTGTGTTTGGTGTATTGTGTGTATTGTGTGTTGATGTATTGTGTGTTGTGTATGCTGTGTGTTTGTGTACTGTGTGTGACCTCCACCCCTCCCCCCTCCCCCTTACTTCACCCCCCCCCCGCCCACACACACACAGCTATCGGTGAGCGCAACCCCTCCCTCGCACTCAGAGTAAACACACAAGGCATCCAAAACGTCCTCGAACTTGCCTCCCTCCACAAGCTTCGTGTCTATTCCCCCTCCACCATTGCCGTCTTTGGTCCCTCCACTCCCCGCTACGACACCCCCGATTTAACCGTCTGTCGCCCTACCACCATGTATGGCATCACAAAAGTACACCAGGAACTGCTCGGGGATTACTACCACTCCAAATTCGGGGTGGATTATCGCTCGTTGCGCTACCCGGGTGTGATTTCCTACAACTCCATGCCCGGGGGGGGTACCACCGACTACGCCGTGGAGATTTTCCACGCAGCACTCACGCGGGGTCGTTATGAATGCTTTCTGGCGGGCGATGCGACATTGCCGTTTATCTACATGCCCGACTGCTTGGACGCCACCTTTCAGCTGATGACGGCACCAGAAGAACAACTCACACAGCGTACCTACAATGTCACCGCCATGTCCTTCAGCCCAGTAGACCTCTACGAAGCCATCAAGCAGGAAATTCCCTCTTTTGTCATGGATATCCACCCGGATTTTCGTGATGGCATTGCCAAGACGTGGCCCGTGTCGATTGATGATGGGCCCGCCCGCAAGGATTGGGCGTGGGCGCCAAAATATGACCTACAGGCAATGACAAGGGAGATGTTGGATATTTTGTCAGACAGGTTGCGTCAACGGGGTGGGGGGGGGAATGGAAAGGTGTCGGCTGCGTCGATGGGGTCTGCGATGGGGATGCAGCAGGTGGTGGGTGGGGTGTAGGTTGTTGTAAAACTACTTGTCCTACAGATAATGTATGCCGGTGGGTTTTGTGGGTTCATACATATGGCGGTATGCATTTATATATGATGATTGGGTGTTTTGATGGGTGAGGAGTTGTGTGTGTTGTTGTGGAAAGGATGTATGAGGGGGCAATTTTGCAGAGGGGGGGGGCTCCGGTTTTGCTGTGTGCACGAAAGGGGCCCCCTGTTTTGGTTGTTGTGCGCAGCAGTTGTGTGTGTGAGAGAGTGAGAGTGAGTAAGAGTGTTGTTGTTGAGAGCGAGTGTTGTTGAGTGTGTTGTTGAGAGTGAGAACACGGTTGTACGTGCGCAGATGAGAGCACGTCTCTGTGTGAATATGCGTACATATATATATACATACGTACATACATACATGCATACATACATACAAGAGAAGTCAATGAAAAGTAAACAAAAGTGTGAAGCAAATGTAACGACGATGATTGCAATGTTGTGCTGATTGTTGGGTATCATGATACTCCAGCTGCTAGCTCACGGTGTCATGATACTCCGGGTGCTGCTTCAGTGGGAGAGGCAGAGGATTATGGCAGTGTAGGTAATAATGTATCTATCATAGCAGATGTGAGGTAGACACGCAAGGAGGTACATGTGCGTTTCAGGGTGCACAAAACAGCAGGAAATGAGAGGGCAGCAGGAAATGAGAGGGCAGCAGGAAACGAGAGGGCAGCAGGAAATGAGAGGGAAGTACACGTTACAGAGCAAAGTAAATGAATGTACAGCAACTCAAGGAATGGTCATTCAATGTCAACAACATGAACAGCAAACAACAAACAGCAACCAAAAAACAGTCAACAACAACAACAACACACACACACACACACACACACACACACACACACAATTGTAGTTGAACAAAAAGACACAATGTCATGTAGCTTAACAACCACACAATTTGTAGTGCATGCACACATTGGCGTGCATGCCTTCACTCAACACACATGTATGTATGTACATTGGCAACATACATACCAGTGTCCATCCAACTCACACCAGTGTGTGTACATCCTACACCATACTCATACACATACCCACACACACCCATACCCACACACACCCTTACACACTGTTCCCCTTCACTGTAGCATTGTCATTCCCCTCATTGTCATTCCCCTCGTTTTTCAAAGCAGCACGTGCATCTTCCACAGCACCATCCACAGCACCCAAGGCACCATCCACAGCACCCAAGGCACCATCCACAGCATCTTCCACAGCACCCAATGCACCATCCACAGCGTCTTCCACAGCACCTTCCACAGCATCTTCCACAGCAGTAGCAACATCCATTGTCATCACGGTGCCCACTGGTGCTTGCTCTACAACAGGTGTGGTGTTTGTGGTGGTGTTTGAGGTGGGTGTGTTATTGTCAGAGGGCTTGCGGAATGACAGCACCTTGGTGCTGCTTGCCATCACCTGTGTGGTGGATGATGATGGAAATTGTACGGGTGGGGGATTGTACGGGTGTGTATGGGTTTTATGGGTTTTGGAGGGATTGCTGTGGATGAATACACAGTGCACCGTATACACAAAAAAAAACACAACCCTCCATTTTCTCCTTCTTCTCCCTCTTCTCAATCGCATACCTTCATGTCAGGCACCAACCCCGCCTCAATAAACACCTCCCCAAGGTCATCCTCAATGTACGACCTATAGTAGGGTTCATTAAAGTCACCAAAACGGTCCAGGGTGGCGTCAAAGGACAGGCGGTCTCCTGTCTGTACACTGTCAGTCAACACCACAAGGCCACCTGATATTGGGTTGGTGTGTTTTTATGTAGTTGTGTGTATGTGAATGTGATCTTCCATAAAAGAATACATATGTGAAATGAATGAAGTAATGCATTGCAACGATGCAAACACATCAACCCCATTATACATACTCACAACCCCTCTATACATATAACCCCACTACAAACACACATAACCCCACAACACATACACACACACACAACCCCACTACACACTACACACAACACACATACACACACCTACCTGGTTTGCAGCAACGTGCCATCTGACCAGCAACCTTGCGTCGCACCTCAGGTGGCAGTTCATGAAACAGGTATACTGAAAACACAATGTCATACGTGTTGTCTGGCTCTGGAATGTTCTCTGCAGCAGCCTGGGGGGGGAGATGTAGTGTGTGGTGGTGTGTTGTGGAGTGTGGGAGGGTCAGAGGAGGGATGTAGAGTGTGTGGTGGTGGTATATACTGGTGGTGGTGGAGATCTTTGTTGTGTACAACATCCCCACATGTACACAACATTCTCCCCCCCCACACCTGTAAGAAGCGCACACCAGTGCCCTGAAAACCCCCCAGAGCGAGTTCAGGTGCTCGCATTTGCTTCCAATAGGACATGTTGTTGCGTGCCTCCTATGTGTGATTGGGTGTGTTTTGAGGGTGTGTGTGTATGTATGTGGGGGGGGGCTATAGGGGTGTGTACGTGTTTTTGTGAGAGAGAATGTTGTTGTGTATGTGGGTGGGTGGATCTGTGTGGGTGTGCGTGTGTGCATCCCTCACCATCTCACATACCCAAACCAATCACACGTACAACCATCATACTATACCAAATTACAAATACACAACCATCATACTATACCAAATTACAAATACACAACCTACACTACACAATCTACGCACCACACACAACAGCACCCAACAGCACCCACACCTCTAGGTAAAACGGAGACAGGTCCAGTGCAGTATACCGTGCTTGTGGGGAGTTGTCCTTGACAAAGGTGGCAAACCTGCCAGTGCCACATGCCACTTCTAGAATGCTGACATCACCAGCAGCACGCCTGTGTGTGTGTGTGTGTGTGTGTGTGTGTGTGTGTGTGTGTGTGTGTGTGTGTGTATGAGCATGTGTGTTCGCCAGAATTTGGGAAAACAAAACAACACAATCATCACACCATATACTCATCACACCATGTACTCACACCAAAAACACACAACCAACCCCAACCTTCCAAAAAACACACAACCAACTTCCCCCCCCCAAAAAAACACACCATTCCCCTCTCCCCTCCCACACCCTGCCCCCCCCAAAAACACACCCACTCACACTTACTGTTGCATAAATTCAGCAATGGGCACCAGTGTTTGGCGTTGCATGGCATCCTGTCGCCCAACAAACAATGTCTCTGTGGATGTTTCGTATATCTTTGCTGATGCTGGTGATAGCCAACCATCAGTCTGTATTGGGTGTATTGGGTGTGTGTACATAGAGGGTAGTGGGTGTGTAAAGGTACGGATATGTATAGGTATGGGGGTGTGTAAAGGTATGGATATGTATAGGTATGGGGGTGTATCTAATGTGTTTGTGTGGATGTGTATTTATTCGCATGTGTACATATTGTATAGGTACGGATATGTACATGATGTATTTGTGCGGATGTGTACATCATGTGCTACATAGCAATCTCAAACAGCACCACCCCACCACCACCCCACCCCTCACACACCTGGTAGTGAAAGGTGTTCAAGTAGTAGTCGGGATACAAGGCAGAATCTATCCACACGTGTGTCTCCGACCCAGGTGTAAACCGACGAGACAGCGTCGACACAGCCTCCCGCAACATCAACCGTCCCTTGCCAAGAATAAACAAAGGATTAAACTGCCGATGCCCCGTCGTCACCATATCCCATGGTAGATTGTACTTGCCAGCCTGGATGTTTTTGAAATCCTGGTAAAATGTGGCCAGGGCTTCCCCCACATAGGAAAAAGATGCCCGGCTTTGCAAGAGGGTCCCTGTTCGGGAGTTGGTCGCCACAGGGTCCTCCACACGCGTCGAGGAGGCCTCGGCACCTCGACCGCGTGCCAGGTTGGCTGCATCGTAGGCCAGGAGGCTCGCGATGCCCTGCACTGTGAAGAAGCCGATGCGTGCAAGGTGGTAGGTCCAGTAGGAGGAGGCTTGGGCGTCGGTGAGGACGCCGCTGGCGTTGAGGGCTGTTTGGGCGGTGCTGGCAATTGTATTGGCACTCTCTTGCAAGGACTGTGTGAGGTGTGTTGTTGTTGTTGAGGTGCGTGGTTGTTGTTGAGGTGGTTGTTGTGATGGTTCTGCAAGTTGGATAGTCATCACCTGTCCTTCTTGCGGCAGGAATGTGGAGGGGGAAAATGGATGCCAAAAGTTGACAGACCAGTCCATCTTGAAGCCCTTGGTTGCATCTGCTTCCCAGGGACTCGAGGGCGATGGGGTGGGGGTGGGGGTGGGGGATGGGGGTGGTGCCACGCTTGAGGAGGCAGCACGTGCTAGGGTGGGCCTTGAGAGCTTGGGACGCAACGTAATTTTATGCGTCTGTGTGTGGTTGAGGGGTTTGGGGGAGGCATGTGTGTTGGTCGTTCGAGGACGATCGCATCGCAGGACGAAACCACAATTTTGGCTGCACATGTCGTCGCGTGAGTATTAACGACACACCTGCAATGTACGCGGGCATGACAGCGTGTTTGTGGCAAGTGTGGTTTTGGCCAACATGATTGATGCCTTGAGGATAATCGAGTATGTCTCTGATGCTTTGGTTGTGGGTGTTGTGGTGTATTGGGTATTTGTGGTTGGTTTGTTGGTTGAGGAATGATAAACAACAAGGTGACCCAATGGAAAAATAATAAAACCTTCTCAACTCACCCGCCCACGCTGGCACCCACACACCTTGTGGACACCCTCACAACAGACTTGACAGTGTCAGTATATGTGGTTTTGGGTGCATGTATGCCAACACAGCAGCGGTTTTGGTGGCTAGAAGACCCTCAACCTGCAACATGGAGTTCCCCACGACACCGTTCCACACCCTGTGTTCCCAGACATCCTTTCATGTGTCACACGTGTTTGGTTCAATGTGGGCAGATCATAGCCATGTCCCCTCATGGCCCTGAACTGATGGTCACCGTGAGCCCGTGTTTTTTGTTTTCTCAGAGCAGCTGCCGGGAAGCACCAACAAAAAGCAGAGGATGACATGCTCATCTAAAACTAGCCCAAAAGAGTAGGATCAGTATCAGGATACATGCCCACCGGTGTGCTGCCACAATCTCGCACAGTTTCCCAACGATGGGCGCGATGACCGATCCTCCGCATGTATTCAGTAGCACTGATAGCGACGAGATCGTTGCACGCATGCCCAGCAATGTCACATGCACAACGGATATCGCTAGTGCGACAGACAAGGAGGATTTTGAAAAGGTGTGTGCGCGAGACTGTCGTAGCGATGCTGCAATGATGTTCCATCTCTTCATGTGCAACACAGTCCAACACGGTGGACGAGGACGCCTTGACTCTTGCACAGCTGCCATCCCTCGCAGATGTCATCACCGTTCGCGCTATCGTCGTGGGCCTTGCGCTGGGATTCTGCTTTGCGATCATCACCCTCAAGCTTGCGCTCACAGTGGGTGTCATCCCCTCGCTCAACATTGGTGCTGGGTTGCTGGCATTTTGTTGTTTGCGGGGTTGGACGTGGTTCCTTGCTCGAGTGGGGCTCACACCACCTCAGCGACCACCCAACACGCCCTCGTTTTGGGGGCTGTGTACATCCCTGGACGGCTGGTATGCTGTTCCTGCTGGTGCTTTTTTGGTGTTTGTTCTGAGCGCAAACACCAATCAGGAGCCCATACCTCACACAGGATATATATGTTGAAATGCATGGGACCCAGCACAAAACCCTTTACGCGGCAGGAAAACACAGTTATACAAACCTTTGTGGTGGCCAGCTATCTGATGGCCTTTACTGGAGGGTTTGGCTCCTACTTGCTCAGCCTGGACAATGTGTGTGTGTGTGGGGGGGGGGGGTGATGATGTGTGTGTACAAGGGTGCATTCAAACATACTCACACTCACATGCACACTGACACTCACACTCTCACACACAGCAAACATACACAAACTTGGGGGACGCGCCGGGGAACAGTGCTGCTGATGTGTACAATCCAGTCCCGGCACGAACGTATCCATTTACATTGTGTACCTCCGCAGTGGGCGTGTTTGCCATCATGTTGCTGCGCAAGGTGTTTATTCTAAAGTACAGGTGTGTTTATTGCTGTGCAGGGTGACTCCATGTGTGTTTGCAAAACACATCCATACCCGCACGTACAGGTTGCCATATCCATCGGGCTACGCAACCGGAACCCTCATCAACTCTTTTCACACTGAAAAGGGCTCCCAACTTGCCATGCAACAGATCAAAGGTATGTTTAAGGGGGGGTGTCGATGTGCATGCTGGTGTTCAAAGACCACACACACAACATCCCACCACAGTGATGGGCTTTTGGTTTGCATTGTCCTTTGCGTGGGCACTTTTCATGTGGTTTTTCTCGGCAGAGAGCATGGCAGACGGAAGTTCATGGTATGTAGCGTGTGGGCATGCACACTGTGAATGTCACCTGGTGTGTTTACAATACGATGCTATTGCCCCCTCATCACAGCTCGGGTGGGTTCAACTCATTTCCCACTTTTGGGTTGACCGCATATGCATGGACCTGGTACTTTGACTTCAACATGGCCTACGGTACGTGTGCTTGATTGGTCCATATATCCTTCATTGTTTCACACCTATGTATCCCTCATCCTCGTACACATTGCGGGCACCCCAAATATGCACAGTTGGTGCGGGTATGATATCCCCTCATGTTTCCAACTTATCCATGCTCTTTGGGGCAGTGATTTCGTACGGCATCATGTGGCCTCTGCTCAATACAAAAGCTGGTGATTGGTTTCCTACTGGTTTGAAGGCCAGTGACCCACGGTATGTTTTTTATTGTGGTGGTGGTTAGGAAGAAGGATTGTGTGCGGTGCATGTGTATACACCATGTGTACTGGACCTGTTGTTGCATGTACATGGCTGTTGCAAACCACCAATGAAACGATGTCCCCACCATACATCCAGTGGTTTATACGGGTACAAGGTGTTTGTATCACTTGGCCTTTTACTGGGGGATGCAGTGTGGAACGTGTCGTCCATTGTCATCATGTCCATACACTCACATCGAGCGGCACGAAAGGAGGCTGCCCTCCCACAAAAGGTATGTGGGGTTACTGACATGGGGTTGCTGCATTGGGTGGCTGGCCAAACAGCTGCGTCGGTGTGCAGAAGACACATGCACCACTTGACACATAGGCTGGGGATGTGACAGATCCTGTAGAAAAGTACATGCACACTGGCCTCAAGGGTGTAGTGGACACGTTGGAAACTGAGCAACAACGCCGCCTACGCACGACTGTCTTTCTGCGCAACGACTTGCCATGGTGGGTGAGCGTGTGTGGTTACATTGGACTTGCTGTGCTGTCCATCATTGTCATCCCTATACTCTACCCACCAGTGCCGGTATGCTCATTGGAGGTGCTAGTTACAACAGCAACACAACTTGGTATTCACGCATCATCATGCATGCTGCTGTTGTACCCACTTATGTCCACTATTGTCAATTCCCTCTCTTTTATTCTCATGTCCACCCTCTCTTTTATTCTCACCCACTCATGTCCACCCACACAACAACAGCGTTACTTTATCCTCATTGGGTTTCTCGTGGGTCCCATTTTTGCCGCAGCCAACGCCTATTGTGCAGGCCTCACTGACTGGAACATTGCCTCCCTGTATGGCAAGCTGGACATCTTTGTCTTTGCTGCATGGGGTGGCAGCAATGGTGGCGTGACCTCTGGGCTTGTCATGTGCGGCATCATGTTTGCCTGTGCCGGGGCCGGCGCTGATCTCATGCAAGACCTCAAAACAGGGTATTTGACCCTGTCAAGCAGCACGTCTATGTTTGTCGCACAAGTACTCGGCTGCCTTGGAGGTGTCGTTATTTCGCCTTCTGTGTTTCAGCTGTTTTACACTGCGTTTCCACTGGGGGTGCCTGGCACTGCATACCCGGCACCCTTTGCGGACGTCTTTCGCTCCTTGGTACATGAAGTGCGGTGTTGTGTATATCATTGGTGGAGTGTTGGTGTTTTCCTGCGCACCCTCTACTCAGAATCCCACTGTATCTTTGTTTCTTGATGGTATATCCTCACATACACCTCCTCTCCACAGGCTGTCATTGGTGTGGAAGGCCTGTCAGCCCTCCCCAAAAACTGCTTAGCATTGACGGGCGGCTTTTTTGGCATTGCCATTGTATTCAACATCCTGCGCACGATTTTGCCAGTAAAATATGCAAAATGTGTCCCAATTGCCTCTGCAATGAGCATTCCTTTTTACCTGGGGGCCAATATTGCTGTTGACATGAGCCTGGGCACCTGCATCAAGTTTTTCTGGGATTGGGTTTCCCCCGAGAGTTCTTCCAACTTTGCAGCAGCTGCTGCATCTGGGTTGATTGCGGGTAGTGGCATATGGGCATTGCCCAGCGCGGTGTTTGCACTTGTGGGATTCAAACCCCCAGTATGTATGAACTTTGTCGATGGAGGAAGCTCATGATGAGGTAAATGTGGTGAATTTGGTTAATCTTATTGCTGTGTTGTATCTGCTGTGATTGTGCTTGCTGTGATTGTGCTTGCTGTTATTGTGCTTGCTGTATACGTATGTGTTTTCTCGGTCAGTTGTAGCAGGCCGCTGTCGCCCCAGGAGGTGCACCCTGGGTGTGTTTATTTTTTTTGGTGTTTTTTCTTTCGTGGGATTGCAACCAACATGTTTATATAGTAACATAAGCCTTGTAACATTAGTTTTGTGTGTTTTGCTCAATCAACATGCTTGGCATTCGTTTTGCAGACTCTTCCGAGTTTGATAGGCAGGCAAAGGAAGATAAGAAAGCAAAGAAAAAGGAAAGGAAGGAGAAGAAAAAGCATAAAAAGGTTGGGGTGCATGGAGTGGGTGAGGAATGGCTGTTGTGATGATGATGTTCACATGTCAATGTGGTTTTATACACAGGACAAGCACAAAAAGAGCAAGCACGAGACTGCTAGCAGTTCCTCAGGTAAGCTACAAGTTATAAACGTCAATACACGGCAGAGTGGCAACCACCACATCCATGGCATCCCCAACAGGCAGCGACGTGGATGCACCAACAAACAACAACCAGTCCCCCACAACACAATCCAACCCTCCACCAGCCAATCTACCACCAGCACGTGACGACTGGCTCACGGGTGGTGTTTCCGATTTCGCAGCACTCGGGGGCAAGAGCAAACAACAACTCGCAGAAGCAGCAGCAGCAGCCAAAGCCGCCCACGATGCACAACACAGCATTAGCGCACGAGAGCTCAACCCTGACATGGCTGCCCAACGTGACGGTGGCGCAGCAGGGGCGCCGCCCCTGCCGGCAGGGGGCCCCGCAATGGTGGGGGACGGGGGTGCCAGTTGGCGCATGAAGGCACTCAAACGTGCCCAGCAGCAGGTGCGGGAAGAGGGAGGAAGTGTGCGTCATATTGTGGAGGAGCGGTGGGGGTCATTGGCGACGTTGACTGATGATTTGTCGAAATCAAAAATAGCACATGGTATGTAGTGGGTTGTGTGTTTCTACAGTTGTGTGCTCGTGTGTGTACATATGTGTGTATACATATGTATGCACACCACACCTCACACACACACAGCAAAAGCACATCTCATTGCTGCCCGCAACCGAAGAGAGGCAGCTGCTGCAGAAGATGCCGACGATGATGAGCATGGTGGTGGTGAGGGTGATGGTGTGGGTGATGGTGTGGGTGATGGTGTGGGTACTCGGAGACGTGGGGGTGATGAGAAACGTGATGGGCGTGATGAGAAACGTGATGGACGTGATGGAAAACGAGGGGGTGATGGGAGGGGTGATGGGAGGGGTGATGGGAGGGGTGGTGGGACAAGTAAGGGGTTCAACAGGGGGAGTGACAGGGAGCAGGCTGCTGGTGGTGGTAGTGGTAGTGCTAGGGCACATACACAGCAGCAGCAACCAACTGCCCATTACCTGGAGGGTGTGCGTTCAGTCAAGACACAAATGCGCAAGCCTAGTGATCGGTCGTTCAACTGGAGGTGTGTTTGGAGGTATTGGGGTGGGTGGTGTTGGGTGTGTTGAGGGTGTTTAGAGGGTGTGTATGAAGGGGATATTGTACACTATCAGGCATTATTCTCTCAACACTTGTTATCTGTGCCATCTCCACCCACAACCATCTCCACCAACAACCATCTCCACCCACCAACATCTCCATCATCTCATTTCAGGCAGTCAAACATTGCGGTCAAAGCAAAAGAGGAACTGAGGAGTCGCTTGCAAACAGATGATGACCGACACAAGCATCGACATGCTCGACACGCTCCACGACATGAAGACAGGGGTGAGGGGGGGGACGGGAGGAGGACAGATGATTTGAGGAGGGAAGATGATGTGATGAGGGAAGATGATCACAGCAGGCGCCACCAGCAGCGTCGTCACCCCCATGAAGACAGACATCGTCATGATGATGATCGACACCATGCACACCGCCGCCATGAACCTGACAGCGAGCATAACCGCCGACTCGGGGGGGGGGGGCAGCGAGCGGGGTTGGGGGCCCCCCGACATCGACCAGAAGATGCCGCAGCATTGCAAGAGGCCACTGCTGCTATCAATGCGTTTGAGGGGGACGGATCCTTCATGCAGCGTTTTCAGAAAGGAGAGGGGGGTGTTCAGAAAGGAGAGGGGATTGGTGTGCAGGGGGAAGATGGTGATGGGGAAATGGAGGGTGGTGGGAGGGAGGCAGTGGGGAACGGGAGGGGTGAGGATATTCGAGGTGATATGTCTGGTGGTGGTGTGCATGGGGATGTACAGATGGGAGAAGCTGAGGGTGGGGGGGGGAATAAGTCAGTGGCTGCTATGTTGCGTGCACGCCTGACGGTACGCATGGTGTACACCATGGATGTTTGTTTTTGTTTGTTTGTTTCTCTTGCATGTGATGGTATTGTTGACCAGCACACCATATGTGTTGCCCATGAAACGTGCCTTGTTGTTGACCATTACCTATACGCACACAACTTGTACACACATGCATGCCTACTACCCACACATACTACACACGCACACTCCACATACACACCCACCACTCATCAACAAAGGGTAAAGCACCACCACCTGCTGCAACAACAGCCAATGCGGGCCCTCAGGTTGTACACTTGCCATTGCTTGATAAACAAGGCAGACCACTACCTGGTGCATTTGGACGTGATACAAACACCGCCATTGCAGGTGTGTGTGTAAGTGTGCGTGAGAGTGTGTGTGTGTGAGTGTGTATATATCTGTGTACATATGTCTTTGGATACGCATGATTGTATATTCTTGTGCGTATGAGCATAGCACACATCATAAACACACACACTCTGCCTGAAAACTCCCACCTACCTACCATACGTACCTCCTCCATACACATCCACATCACACACAGGGCATGGTCGTGGAATGAAAGATGATGGGCATGCAGATCTGCACACCCTGCATCGACGACAGCGCTATGAAGGGGTGCAGGATATAGATGCCACACTCGCTGACAACATCATGCGCAAACGTCGCTTTCGGTATGTGTGCGTGGGGTGTACAAATGGTGGTGGTTGGTACAAATATTGTGTGTATGTCTATTGTGTGAGTTGTGTGAGTTGTGTGTGTTGGTTATGTATCCCCCACCCCACCCCACCTCCTCCACCCCACCCAAGCCCCACCTCCTCCCCCACCCTCCCCCACAGTCAACAAGATCTTGCAGCGGACGAAGAATACGACCATGATGGCACCGTCAACATGTATGAACGCAAAAAACCAAAATCAATACAGCAACAGCAACACAAGGACAAGCAGCGACAGGTGTCGGAATTTCACAAAGTCAACAGGATGTTGGAAGCATGTGTGTATTGTTTTTCATCGGCACGAAGACCAAAGCATTTGACCTTGTCCATTGGGCAGACTGTGTATTTGGGGTTGCCACATAGGTGTGTTTTTTGGGGTGGGGTGGGGTGTGTTTGGGGTGTGTATTGGGGCAGCCACAATGTATGTGGGGTTGGTGGTGTGCACATGGGTAATTGTTTGTAATATTACACAACCCACCCAACCACACACACACACACACACACACACACACACACACACACACACACACACACACAC
>VFQP010000600.1_pt1 | contig 63922 bp, 98 predicted proteins | sample 3512351 | NCBI WGS metagenome assembly VFQP01 (sample SAMN10412372, study PRJNA504923) | tailings metagenome | isolation source: Relicate 1 Philex TSF1 revegetated site | place: Philippines: Tuba, Benguet | collected 2017-08-29
TGTGTGTGTGTGTGTGTGTGTGTGTGTGTGTGTGTGTGTGTGTGTGTGTGTGTGTCTGAACACATGTAAGCAATCACCACCACCACCGTAATCATCATCATCATCAAAACTCCAGTAAGCACATACTTGTCCAAAATCACAGACGCCACAACCCGACATGGCTGATCCCTCCCCTGCACAATCCCCTCCACAATGACTCTCTTGACAAGGGGTGAGGGCATGCGCTCCAACACCAGTGGCAATGCCAGCAGCAGCATATCATCATGTGTAGTGCCCACCACCAGCATGGCATAGGTGTTGCTCCCACGAGGGGGTGGGTGGGCTGGTACCATGTGCTGTTCTGGTGGTATCTCTGAAGCGTTCTCCTCTGTTGCTGTGGGTGGGTGGGTGGGTGCATCCATGCGCTGTACTTGTACTTGCACTTCCGCTCTACCATGACTCATAGTACCTGTGTGTATGAACGCAAATGAAAGCATCATGTATGTGTGTGTATGCATGTGAGAGCATGTGATACACAGGCATATATGGTAGTCCAGTGACATGCATCATGCTGATTCGCTTTCTGCATGTGTCACACAACCCAATCTCACTAACCTCCCCCCCAAAAAAACACCAGCAGCAACGTACGCAACACATGCAGCTGCACAGTCACACGTGGTGGCAGCATACACAAGAGCGTTTGCTTCAACTGTGAGCCAAAAGGATAATGTCGAGCCACTGCATGCTCTATCCATCGAGGGTCTCGTGTTGCCAGATCCCACAGGTCAGTCACCCCTGCTGCTCTGAGTTTAGTGGCAGTGACCTGCCCCACGTTGGGGAGCTGGCGTGCAGGGAGCGTGGTGTTGTCCCACAGTCGGCGGCGCAGGCTGCGGGCGAGGATGAGCGAATTGGCTGTCGCAGCAAGACGTTTTTGGTGTGTGTAATACCTGTAGACAACAGGTGTCGGTGTGGGTGTGGGTGGTTGTATGTGTTGTCGTGTGTGCAAGGATTTGTGTGTTATATTGGAGGGGACAATGATGATGCATGCATGGAAATGAACTAGTAATTGGGTAGTACAGACATATCGTCACATACACACACACATACTTGGCCATGGCTGTCATGATACGTTGACCAGTCTTGATGACATAATCAGCTTCTTGACGCAACCCATACTCCAACCCAGCAGGCTGATCACTGAGGGCCTCATTGATCTAGTGGTGTGTGGGTATGTATGAGGTATAGGTGGGTACATACAAAGTGGAAATGGGTATCTCCGAGGTGGAGGCGGGTATATTCAAGGTGGAGGTGGGAATATATATGAAGTAGAGGGTACCAAAGGGGTTGCATCAATCATGTACCGCACCCTGCATACCACCACATCCTGCATACCGCTGCACCTTCCTTACCAGAATAAACAATTTTTCATCAGCAGTGCTCACTCGGTCTTTAATCTTGTGATTGCGCTCGTGGTCCCTCAGCTGAAAGCGCACGTGGGTGCCCTCCATACCAGGTGGCTGATCACTGCCCTTGGCGTTGTGAATTGTGTTGAGTACCTTTTTCTCTGATCGCCTGAAGGGGGGGAGAGGGAATACATCAGGGAGTGTGTGGAGTGTGTAATGGGAGTGGGGTCCAAGGTGTCATGGGTGGGTTTGCATGAGATGTGAGACGAAAGAGTGAAATCAGATGTGGGGTCCATGATTGTGTGAGGGAGCATGGTTGACTAGTGTATGTGGTGCAGCTGCCACTGCAGTTGCTGTACAAAACACACTGTGCTGTACAAAACACACAATGTACCTCAAGCGTATCCCAGCGTATTCGTCAGCACGGCACAGCACACGCAGCAGCACATAAGCATTGGCATGTTTGAGTGTGTTGGTGATCTCCACCATGGTCTTGAAGCGGATATAATGCTGTAAGGACAGGAGGTGTGTGTGTGTGTAGCCATTGAGGTGCATGCAGGATGCATGCGCATTTGCATGGGTGGTGTAGCACATGGAGTGCATGCACGCATGCACATGCACTGATGTAGAATGATACCTGGGCCATGATCTCCCCTGGCACCTCTGGCCGCAGGGAAAACCCATCTTGATCAGTAGACACCTGTTATGAGACAAGGGGCCATGACAAAACCAAACCATGTGCATCCACATGCATATATACAACCCCCTATATATGCATATGCATAACAAAAGTGGTGCATGCGGCCCCACAGCACCCCGTTGACCTTGGTGCCCCATGCATACGCACCAGTCCATGTTGTGCAAGGCTTGCTACAGTGGTCTGCACAAAGCGCTGCTTGAGTTGGTGTTCAAGTGATTCTGGGTTGCCCACACGAATGCCATAATGACCGGGGTTGCGACAAATCTGGCATGGTGGGGTTGTATGGAGTACTGTATGGATTATCGAGGGGATGTCGGTTGTACCATGTGCCCACTCTGCATGTCACAGCCAAGCAACCTGTACCCCAAACATCCACCCACCACGCGCTCATACTTCCCTCCCCCAAACACACCTACCCTTAAATACATAAACGTGCTCTTCAGCCACCGCACAGCCTCTGATACGTCTGGTACAGTTCGCAACGACACTTCTGCATTAAGAAACTCTGGTAGGCCATGTACCAAGTGACTCTCAAGCACCTCTCCTCCACCAGCAAGCGCCTCAAACTTGTGTACATGCTGCGATAGGTAGTTGTGCATGTGTGTTTACGCATGATGCAGGCAGTATTTATGTATAAGGCATGTGACATGCTGCATACACAACAAGAAGACCACTCACAAAGACATACATGAGAAGCCCCCCTTACAGCACCCTCACAGCATGCACAAGACATCACATCACCCATGACCCTATCAAAACCCCTCACCTGACGTTCGGTCATGATGACAGCCACACCCTCTGTGTCATACTGGGGTCGCCCCGCACGCCCCATCATCTGCAGGCACACACTCTGTTCATAGTCTTGATAGCCCGCCTCTTGTGTGGTACCTGGTATTGCGTCTGCATAGCGCCGTGTGCCCTTGAGCACCACGAGGCGTGCTGGCAGGTTGACGCCCATGGCAAGGGAGGACGTTGCACACAACACCTGTGAAGTACCGGTCAAACAATATAATTGTGTGGGTGTCATGTGTATCGGGCATGTTGTCATGGATACTATACAGAGGTGCACAGTGCCACAGGCCGCACAAAGGGTACCACGGTAAGTACACAATGCCATATTGAGTAGGGCACAAGACCCACAGGATATATCACACATTCATCACAGGTAGGCACATACCCGCACATCCTGCTGCCGAAAGAGGTGCTCCACCAAGTCACGCTCCTCTGGCTCCATGCCACTGTGGTGAAACGCGACCCCCCCTCGAATGGCTGCTTGCAGTACCTTGTTGCGTATGTTGGCCGATGCTGCTGCAAGGCGTTGCCGTTGGGCCATGTCTCGCACAAAGAGGGTCATGGAACCTGTGGACGCTACACAACTGGCTTCTAGAAGCTTGGTGGCAGTGTCTGAGGTGCCCTTGCGTGAACTGGGGTTTGTTGAGGTGGTGTGGGGTTGTTGAGGCGTGGGGTTGTTGAGGTGTGGATTGAGTGTGGATTGAGGAGTGGATTCTGGCATCTGGCTCATACAACAGACACACCTGCAAAACACAAGCGCGGGTTTGCCCTGTCCAAACTCACTGATGACGCCATACACGTGTTCAGTTAGGCGCCGTTCAAACAGAAAGTCATTCTTGGCTGGGCTATACCCACGCACCTGTGTTTTATAGTGTTGGGGGTGGTGTACAACATGTGTATGAGGTGGGGGAGGGAATACAAACAGGGGATGGTACACAGGAGCACCTGTGAGCTCACATAAAAGGGTGTACACACATGTGTGTATCCACTCACCCCACCAACACCATACATGCACAGTCAGTGGGCATGGTCGCAGCTCATCACCAAACCGAAAAACGCCATGTGGGGGTACATCAAGCCAGTCGGCAATGTCTTGCATGTTGGGAACTGTTGCTGATACTGCCACAAAGCGAACATGTGCCACAGGACTCTGCGGTTGAGATGTGGTTCAGATGTGATTGAGCAGTGACACAAGGGATAGCATAGGCAGATTGTGCACATACAAAACAGTGTACTCACGTCACCCTCCCACATTAGAGTCCATACGCACAAACACACATACATTGGCAAGTGCAGCAAAGCGGCTGATCATTTTTATGCGACCAATGACACCTGCCTCCAAACAGCTGCCTCTGCTTTCTCCCAGCAGGTGCACTTCATCTACCATGACCAGCGCAATCTGTGTGTGTGTGGTGGGACATATATACATGCACACATGCAGCATACATCTGTATGCACATAGCATCACCGTACATCACTGAAAAACCGAAGTCCACCGTTGCTCTTGTGTTTGCGGGTGAGTGAATCTGTGTGTATGTGGGGCCAAAGAACAACACATGCCACATAGCACCGACAAGCCCACTCCCAACACCACTCACCAAACATCTCGGGTGTTGTGCAGATGATGTCACAATTGTCCAGTGCTGCCAATTCCTCTACAGAGCTGTTGGCATCGCCCGTTATCTCTTCACATACGACACCCAAGGCGCTGAAGCGTGCCTTCCAGGACTTGGCAATCTCCTGCACCAGGGCACGTATGGGTCCCAGGTATACCATCTTGAGACGACCAGGTTGATGATGAAATGTGCCAGCAAGTGGGTCCACGTAGCGCTTGAGAAGCTGCAACATGGTCAGCTCCTGTGTGATCACCATCGGTGTGATTGCAGTGTACACTGTGGTTGCACCTCAACGTGTGCATACCATGATGCACGTCTTGCCCGAGCCAGTGGGGGCGCTGACCACCATATTGTGATTGCTGTTCAAGGCTGTGTCAAAGGTGTGGGATTGGACGACATTAAAGTACCTGTGATGAGGTGGATTGTATTGTGCACATTGAATCCATACAACCAGTGTTACGACAATCAGTACCTAAATGCAAACAACTTCTGAAACGGGGCTGGAACATCTGCCACGGAACGCAATGCAGGTTGCGTGTGCGTAGGAACATCAAATGCGGGCTGCGGTATATATCGATGCATACTGATGCAGGCAAGATGGGTTATTGGAGATGGGTGGAAACGGGGTTACTTGTGTGTGGCATGTTGTGTGCACAAGAGTGTATTGTGCAAGATGCGGCAAGCATAGAGCAGTCTGCGGTGCTCAATTCATGCTCATACCACACAACTCATATATCTATCGTACTTGACGGATATCTGAGGTGCAAAAAATAGCCAAAAAAACATGCCAAACGCCTTGCTGCTCCACACACCGGTACCACCACTCTCTCATCAACCATGACCTCCCCTCGTCGCATCATCAAAGTATCACCTCCACCAGCCTTGGAAGAGATCACCCAGTACCCCAGGACGTATGCAGCATGGCGTGTGTTGTGTATCAACGCTGCCCGCGAATCACCATCATCTGATGGACAGCACGCACTGGAGCAACACCTGCAAGCATTTGCGCAGCAGCGTGGCGCTACATTTTCCATATCCCAGTCAACCATCACGTTTCAAGACCTCGTCCAAGCATTCAACCTGGACATCAACCCCAACACCTGCACCGCGCTCCTTGCCCACGACGCGTCGCTCACCCTCACCCCCTCGACAATCACGCGGCGTGCCCTCGGCGTCCTCGATGTGCGCATTGAAATCGTCTACTGTGGCATTTGCCACACAGACATTGACTGTCTCACCGGAACATGGGCTGCAGGTGCCTACTTTCCCCAGGTAGCTGGACATGAAATCGTCGGTATTGTTACTGCAGTCGGGGCTGAGGTGTCTTCTGTGACAATCGGGCAGGCAGTTGGGGTGGGCTTTATGTGCCGTACGTGTGGCTCCTGTGATTGCTGCACCCAGCAGCGCGACCAGTTTTGTGCACGACGTGTGTATACATTCAACGCACGCGACTGGGACGGGCAGGTCACACATGGCGGGTTTTCCACGTATATTGTCGTACAGGAACGCTGCGTACTGACTATACCAGTGCAGGTGCCCCTGCCCAATGTAGCCCCACTGCTGTGTGCAGGCATCACCACCTATAGCGCCATCAAGCACTTTGGACTGACCAATGGGAGCAATGCGCACGTGGGGGTGGTTGGGCTGGGTGGGTTGGGTCATCTTGCTGTCCGCATCTGCAAGGCACTGGGTGCACGGTATGGTGCATTGGTGGTGGTGTGATATGTTTTGGGTTTCATAAATGTACCACACATGCACTGTACAACATATGCAGTGTGACAGTGGTGTCGCAGTCTGCAGGCAAGCGTGCACATGCCCTGGAAACACTTGGCGCCGATGGCTTTGTCCTCAGCTCCAATCCTGGCGAGCTCCGAGTAAGTAGAGTTCCCTGCATGTAGTGGTGCCTGTCAAACAACATAGCACGTGCTTTGTATATCATCACAGGGGCTCCAGGGGCAGCTCACAGCAATCCTCGATACGGTCTCTGGGCAGCATGATGTTGCTGCTTTGTTGCCATTGCTGTGCATTGATGGCACGCTGGTGCTCCTGGGTATCCCCGACACGATCACACTGCGCCCCTTTGACATCATGCCGCGTCGGCTGTCTGTTGCTGGGAGGTGCGTTGGGCTGAGTGTGGGTTGCTTTTTCCATGCGAAAAATACCCACCCACCCACCATTTCTGCACAGTGTGATTGGATCTGTTGCCGAGACGCAAGAGCTTCTTGATTTGGCAGCTTCACATGGCATTGCTGCCAATGTGGAGATGGTGGATGCCCCAGACATCAACGACGCTCTGCAGCGGGTTGCAAAAAACACCATGGGTTCTGCTGCAAATCGCATTGTTGTCAACATGTTGAGTATTTGAAACAAAGCAAGTTTCACAACCATCACAAGGTTTACATCATCACACAAGGTGTTGATCAAGTGCAATCAGTGCGACCCAATCACAATCCCCCCAAGCACAAACAAACAAACAGCATGGCAGAGGACTCGCAGTTTGCACAGGCAACGCAGCAGTTTTCTTTTCAGGATTTTCTTGAGCGAATGAAGGAACCTGCAGCTGCAGATCTTGTTCGTTACATCAAAACGTACGATGCTGTGTATTGCATGTGCAAGGGCTTCCTCCCCATCACTTGCTACATCAACCATGACCCCTAGGTTTATCAAGACAGTTGAGGATCGCCCTAGCAACCCTGATGCAGATGGACAAGCGTTTCAGGTATGACCACATAGGCGCACCCGCACCCGCACACCACCCAGCACAGCACACCCCCTCCCAACCCCTTGCAGGACTTTATGACCCGCATGGAGGAGGTGTTTGAGAGGCATCCAGTATGGCAGAGCGCGAGCCACGACGTCAAAAGCCAAGCGGTCGAGGTGCGTTTGTTTTTGCGGTGTGTGTTGGAAGAATACAATGTCTTACACACATGCAACCCCTCAACACACAGGCGCTGGAAAAGTACGTCATGACAAAGCTCTACACCCGTGCATTTGGCATCAGCAGCCTTGACCAAGAACGTGATGAGATGCTGACTCAGCGCATGACAGCCTTGGCGTTTATTCAACCCACCCATCTAGACATCCCCGAGGCGTATTGCAACGAAAACAGCTGGGTTCTTGCACAACGGGAACTGCTGAGAATCAACACATACAAAGCACCTCGTGACAAGCTGGTGTGTATATTGAACTGTTGTCGCATCATCAACAACTTGCTGCACACGGGCGCCGCAGCGGGGGACGGCAAAGGTGTGTGTGGTGTGGTGTAATGAACAATGGTGATGGTGACATGGGAATACTGTAGTCCAACACATGCTACATTATTTCTCCACATGCATACCACATGCATAAGCATACACAAACGTTTGTACTTTTGCATGTGCACGCATCCAAAATTGCGCACACACCAACACACGCACACAGGTGCGGATGATTTCCTACCCATATTGATCTTTGTGACCATCCATGCCAACCCACCCAAGCTTGCCTCCAACCTGGAGTATATACAACGATACCGCATGCAGTCACGCATGATGGCAGAGGCAGCCTACTTTTTCACACAAATGGTGTGCTTTGTGTGCGTGTGTGTGTATGTTTGTGTGTACAGTGTACATGTGTGTGTGTGCAGTGTACATGTGTATGTGTGTGTAGTGTGCATGTGTATATGTGTGTAGTGTGCATGTGTGTGTGCAAGATGTACATGTGTATGGCTGTTCTTACATATGTGTATGACTTTATATACATGATGGCATGAGTCACACCCTGACACCCCCACCCCCCTCAGTATTCCGCAGCATCATTCATTGAAACCATCAATGCAGGAAGTTTGACCATTGACCCTGATGAATTTGTAGCACGCATGATTGCTGCTGGTGTACCAGACACTGGCATATCCACAGTCCCCAGCCTACCTCGGCAGGGTGATGTGCATACAGGGGCGGGGGTGGGAGGGGCAACAGGCCCCCCCCCGGGGGGCCCACCAGGGAATGTGACGGTGCCATCACCCTCAGTTGTGACTGGTGTTGAGGAGCAGTATACTGGGAATCAGGTGTCACCTCAAGGGTATGGGTAGTCACAACATGGGGGACTTTGTAGTACCCTACCGTTGTATACATGGCAGCACCACCTGCCACTGACTCCACCATGCTGTCACCGTCCCTCCACCATGATGTCACCCTCCCCCACCCCACACAGCCCTGTACCCCCCCTTCCCCCTATAATCCTGCCCTCCCCTGCCGAGTTGGAAGCAGAAGGGGTCGCACACCTGGTGGCGTTGGAAACATCAGGGGAGTTGAGGGCCCGGCATACCTATTTGTATGCAACTGCAGCAGACCTGACACTGGTGAGGGAATAGGGGGCGCCCGTGCTTTTGTGTGCGATCAATGTGTCATGTGTTTTTGTGAATGCCCCGCCCACACCCACCCACAGGGTGACGTACGTATACTGCTGGAGCAGTACAAAAAGCTTGCACTCCACTATGAAGCACTACATGCGGCCGTCAACACACGCCATGCTGCCAGTCGCACCGCAGCTGAACAAGCAACAGCATCCACCAGTGTACTCCCCCCACTCACCACCACAGCAATACCCATCCCAGACCCTGCTGCTGCATCACAACCCACAGGGGATGAGGATGGTAGTCCATCTATGCTGAAGCTCCTCAACCCCTTCACACGTGTCCCAAGGGCCATCAAGGGCACGCTGTCATTGCTCGATGGCACAACCTCACTCATCCCATCGACGGCAGCAGCGGCATGGTCGGCCACGGCAGCAGCGGCAGCGGCAACCACAGCGGCGGTGGGGGGGGGGGGGGAGGTACGGGTGCGCCCAAAGCCAATGTGATGACGCTCAGTGAGATACCAACCATGGGCGAGGCCCCTGCTGCTGGGGAGGAACAAGGTGGTGGTGGTGGTGGTGTAGAGGAAGGGGTCGTTGAGACACCCCAGGTGGCTGATGCACAGCAAGATGCACAGATGAGCACCATCGATACTGTGCAATCGCCCACAGTTGAGGAGACTGTTGTGGTGGAAGAAGCACAGCACGCTGCGCGGCCGCCACCACCACCAGAGCGTGTTGAGGTGGTGGAGAGCACATCGCCTGTGGGGGATTTGTTGTCACCTGCAGCTGCTGATATGGATGCGAGTTTGGGCTTTGCTGCTGTTGATGCTGCTCCAGGTGATGCACTAGTGCAGGGTGCTGAGGCAGCGGCAGGCAACACGGGGTCCTTGATTGATCTGTAGCGTGCACAGCATGGGTGCTCTTTTGCTGATGGTGTTTTCCTCTCAAAAGCTGTATCACTATATTTTGTAGGATATCTTTCTGCCATACGCCTTGCCATACGCTTTGCAAAACACATACGCTCAATGGCTGATCTCACATCTCTGTTCTCAGCAGCTCCTGAGGACACTATCCGCCTTGACAGCAGCACAATAAAAGCAGCATACACTTGATTGCATCCAGCACATCAACTGCGCAGCACGCATCGAGAAGATCCTCGATTTGATCACACAAACTCCTTGTGCAGGTGTGTACTATCTGTCCTGCTGAATCAGCACACAATTCCTTTGTGATGCAAACAATGCACCGTGATCACTGTGTGTCACTCTCCAATCATCCCAAACAGGACAAGATGGTCACCCGCAAACGAAAAGTGCACTTGGAGCACGCACTTCCAGCCACCCAAGACCCAACATGCTATGCAGACCTGCAGGCCATGACGCAATTGCCATGGGATGACTTTCCTCCCATTGCGACTGGCGAGTCACCTGCAACGCTCCCTCTTGCACAGCCCATGCCATCAGCCCCCGACCACGGGCCACCCATGCTGAGCAGCAGTATCCCTATGGATATGGCAGTGGAGCCCACGCTCGCCATGTCTGCACCTGATGGGCCAACAAGTGATCATGAGGTGTGCCGCGTGGTGCCAACCTGTGCTTTTGCACTACACTAAACATGCATGTCTCATCCCAACAGGTAAATGTAACCAGCGCATCTCAAGCACAGCCCAGCATGGCTGACGGTGGCGATGGCATCACACACGGCAACCCGCACAAACGATCTCGACTGGGCACCATGCACCCCTGCTCCTCCAGCATGGACACACCTGCCAGCCATGGCACCACACCCTCCACACTCGCACTCAGCACTGCAGGACGCACCAGTAGCAACCCATCTCTACCATCCACACAGCCATGCAGCAGCATGCCACCTACACAACATGTCCTACCACGCAGCACCGCTGCAAGCTCACATGCTGACATGGTTGATCCAACCTTGGTTGTCGATGACGAGAATCCTGTTGGTTCCATAGGTTTGTCCCCTCTGCCCTCCCCACAAGAAGATACTAACCTCCAACAAGGCATACAAACGGACAATATACAGTCTCCTCACAAAGAGAACAGTATGCCCCCACTTTCAAGTGTGCAGGCTGCTCAGCACGAGCATGCCCCCAATGCACATTCCCCATCACAACACCCCGCCTCTCCACAACCCCTGGTCGATGCAAGCGTCCTTTCAACACCCCAGCAACAGCACCAGGATGACCCAACGATGATGATCACGCCCACACGCACGGCCATGGATGTGGTGCATGGGTTGTTGCAGACACTCAGCACGACCCCAGATCATGCTCCAAGGGGGGATGCCCTGATGAGCCCATGTGCTGCGTCCCCTCTGATGCTGCTGCTGGCCAGTGCAGGTGTGGGTTGGGTGTGTGTGTATTTGGTGTGTGTGTATTTGGAGTGCAGGTGGATGGGTTGTTTCTGCAATCATGTGAAGTGTATTGGAATGTGAGTGTTGTGTATTGTATTGAAGACATGTGCTCACATGTCCATCATCATACAGGGCGTGTGTTGCACACTACCCAAACACCTCCCACTGCTGCTGCTGCACCCTCTCCTCCCCCAAGCCACCAAACACAACAACCCTCTGCTCCCCCCACCACTACTGTCGCTGCACTGTCCCCCTCTCCCCCCCCACATCATCACAACCCGGGTGCTCCCCTGTTGGCACTCCCTCAAGCAGGCAGTGCAAGTGCCTGGGTGGACCAGGGTGCTGTACTTGAGCAGGGCAGGCAACGGCGTACCCTTCAGCAACAGGCAACCATGCACACCACATGCCCCCTGGGGCACACCGCACTGGTGGGTGCGCATGAGGTGCAGCTGGAGGATGTTGTGCGGGTTGGTATACCACCACCACCGTTGCATATGGGGAGGATGGTGATGAGTGCTACACAGTATGAGGAGCTCTTGAGGATTGATGAAGTCGAATTGGTGGAGAAACTGCAGCAAGAACAACAACAGGAGGGGGTACAAAAGGGCACACAGCAGCACGTGGATCATTTGCATCTCGCTGATTTTTTTGACAGTGACCCTGAGTTTCACCTTGCATTGGCAGACATGGACGCATCGGCTGTTCAGCGTCCTCAAGTTGTTGACCATGATGCTGCTGTCCATGTTGACCATGCTTCTCATAGTGACCATCATGTTGCTGCTGCGACCAAACCCCTTGGCCCTGCGTCCCTACCTGTGCCCTGTACGGCAGCAGAAGAGAGACCCTGGACGGCAGCAGAAGAGGGACCCTGTACACAGACAGAGGGCTTCATGACGCAGGTGGTTCTCCCTGCTGTACATGATGGAACAGGAATGCTGACAGGTGACATGATACCCTGCACAATCGTGGAAGATGCTGCTGGTGGGGATGCTCCTGCTGCTCCTGATGCCACCACCCCTGCTGCTGCTGTCCATGATGCTGGTGGTGCTGCTCATGTTTGTGACGACACAGAACAAGGGATGGACATCGTACAGGGGATGGACACATCACAAGGGATGGTGGACACAGTACAAGACATGGACACAGAAATACAGAACCAGCAGGAACCCACCACCAGCAGCACCGTCGACACACATGACCAGCAACAGCGTTCACAGTGTGCAGAGCAAGTGCAGCAGGATGTTGTACACGAGCAAGACGCTCCAAGGGAAACAGCACAAGGAGCAGCATACCTCTCATCTATAGGTACACATGATTGTGATAAGGAATATGCCCTAGTCGACATCCTGGTGCGGCATGCACAGCAGTACCTGCATGTGTGGGAATGTTTGTTGATGGATGTCAAGGGGCTGTTGAGTGCACACAGCATGGAGGACGTGCAGGGGAGCAGGTTGTTGCCCAGGCGAATCAGAGAATATCTGTGTAGAGAATATCTATGAGAGGGGGTTGGTGCCCACAGGAGTGCGCTTGAGGGAGTGTCCTTGTTGGGAGGGAGTGTAATGTACTTGGCCTTGTACATTCTGCGCAGTGTTGCGTATTTATTCTTTAACCCATAAATGTACATGAAACATACAGATCATGCAGGAATAAAAACAACACAGCTTCAATGTCCACACGCAAACACAACAATCTTTGCAAACACACACAGCACTCATTGTTGTCGTAGCTGTGGTTCGAGAATCTTTGTGCCAAACAACCCCAACACTGTTGCTACCATCCCCCGTGTCAGTCTTGAGGCAGCCGTAGCAGCTGCATACCCCCGAGACCGAGCCTCCACAGGATTGCACAGCAGCCTGTGTACCTCATGGCGTATCTCTTGTGTATCCTTGCATGTGAGGACTGCTGGTTGTGTGCCCAGAACATGTGCGAGGAGCAGCACGTGCCCACAGTGCCTGGGTGGGTGGGGTGATGGGTGGGGTGGAGATGGTGTATGAGACCACACATTGACAACACACAGAGTGAGAGAAAATCCACAGAGAAACACACACGGACACTGCAAAAACACACAAAGAGGAAACACACACAGAAAACACACATTGAAAGAATAAAAACAACAAAACCTACAAAGAATACCAACATCAAATACACCACACCACCAACACACCCTACCGTGAAGGGGTGGCCCAGATGGGTTCCTGTGTCACCAACCCACCCTCCAACACCGGCCCCTCTTTCAATGTGGTACTCCTCAATCCATGAGCCGCAGCACTCGACCTTGACTCACTGGTACGTCGAGCAACAAGCCCATCATACGTCACAACCCCATCGCTATATGGGCGCCCTGCACTACGCACACGCAAACTGATGGTGCTGGACACCGAGCTGCGTCTGTGGGAAATGGAAGGGGGGGCAGAAAAGGAAGGGGGGGGCGCACCAGAGGGGTCCCAGTCAAAGGGTGGGGGTGGGGGGGTGGGGTGGGTGGGCACGGTACTGCTTTGGGGGGGGGGGAGTGGGGGGGGGGAGGAGGGGTGGTCAAGTTGGTGTTCCAGGCTTGCTTCACGTGATCCACTGTGTGGTTGTGTGTTGAGTGGGGGATGATGTGGGGGTGGGGGTGTGGGGGTGTGTGATGTTGTGTTTCCCAACATGTACATGAGTATGCAGCTCTGCACTCTCATACACTCTCACACTCTCACTAACACTCACACACCTGCCCATGGCAGGGTGCTCACTCACAGTGGACAAAACAGGTCCCTGCTGTGTACGCCCTGACGCACGCCGCCCACTCCCACTCCCCCCAGACCGCATCCCCCCCCCACTCGCATCCCCCCTCTCCCTCCCGCTGTTGCTGCTGGAAAACGACGCCCCAGGCACACTCGGTGGTGCATACCCTGCGGAACTGATGCTGCTACTGATGCTCCCACCACTGGGGTGCCGCCGTGTGATGAGGGTGCTTCCGGGGGGAGAGGGGTGTTCACTGTTTTCTGTGGCTGTGATGCTGTCAACACTGGGTCTACTGCTGGCAAAGGGGGAATCCTCACCAAGTGGTGCTCGATCACCCAGTGCTGCTGGTGTGGGGCTGGTGGAGGTGGGATTGTGTTGAAGGGTGTGTGGTGTGTGGTGGGGTTGTGTGGTGTGGTGGGGGTGGGGGAGGTTCCATGCCCATTCTTGGCCTTGGGCGTCGACGTACACTGTGTCTGTGTTGGATGTGAGGTGTGTGTGGTGTTGGGGGTGCATGTGAGGTGTGTATACTGTATGCTTGTGGTGTATCATGTTATGTATCATGTTTGTGCTGTGATGTATAGCAGGTTTATAGCAATTGCAATGCAATGCAACCGCAAGAATATACATTCTATTAAGCAACACATACATTCACAATACATCTACACACACACACACACACACACACACACACCTTGACAGTGTAGTTCCTCTTGTAACTCAGCTGCCTCCTCTAATGCTGCTTCATTCAACTCCTCCTTCATACCCTTTTTGTGCGGGGTGGGGTGGGGGGGGTATGCACATGCCCAAGCACATCAACACACAAAACACACAAAACACACAAAACACCAAGCATTATACACCTCACCAACACACACCTCATATTGAGCCAGGTGTGGTCCTGTGACAATAGTGCATCCACACACTGCCACATCAGCCAGTGAATGATGCCTACGAGACTGTGTGCGTGTAGGTTTGGGTGTGTACATATAGTGTGTGTGTAGGTGGGTGTACACATAATGTGGGTGTAGGTTTGGGTGTGTACACAAAGTGTGTGTGTAGGTGGGTGTGTACACATAGTGTGTGTGTAGGTGGGTGTATACATATTCGGCACATATGCAAGGCACACACAACAGGCAACACACAACATCCACCACCACAAAACATCACCCACCACAAAACACCCAGCATCACCCATCACACAACCACCCCCACACACGCACCGGAAAGATCGTTCCTCCCACAAGTACAATATTCACCGCTGCATACAACAACGCAACTGCTTTACTGTCATCAATCAACAACACATCAATCCCCTCTACTTTCACGTGGGGGCCTGCATGCAACAGGGACCACCGGCCCACCCGCACACCCTTTGCCTCGAGCTGTAGTTGCAATTCGCCACAACGTTGTGTGTTGTGTGGGGCGATGATGGTAAGGAGGTTGGGTATTGGTTGGGTTTCGTGGGAGGTCATGAAGAGGTGGATGGTGGTGAGAAAGATCTCCTCTCCTGGGTGTGTGTTGGATGCAAACCACACCGGACGATTGCCTATGCCTGAGATGGGTGTGTGGGTGTGTGTGGGGTGTGGCGGGGGTTGGAAGTGGGTGGGGTATGGGGGTTAGTGGGGGGGTGGGTATGGTAAGGGGGGAAGGATATGGAGGTGAAACAGAAAGCGAGGGGGGAACGGAGAGGGACTAGTATCTATGGTCAACACTAGAATAAAAGATGGTCAAGGTCATAATAACAACATCATAATACTGACGACAACAACAACATCATCATCATCATCATACTCGAGTGCACTGCATCCACAGCAGCTGCATGTGGTCGCTGTAACTTCCACCCAACCAGGTTGACAGTCATCGCAGCAGCATATGTCAGCTCAGCACTGACCAGGGGCATTGACTGCAGGGGGGCACCCAGGAGCAGCAGCCGTGCAGAGTCCTTGTGGTGGGGGGGAGGGGTTGTAAGGTGGTTGGGGTGGTTGTAAGATGGTTGGATGTAGAGCAAGGTGTGTGAGGGTGTGATACCCATGTATATGAGTTGTAGGAAACACATCACACATGTATCCTCACCCCAGTCAACATAAACAGTCAACGTATACAGTCAACGTATACAGTCAACATACCGAGTCACTTTGTGGAACAATAAGATCAGGCATGGTCAACAACGAAGCCAACCATGGTCTCCCCAGCGTTGACTGGTCCCATGCACTGAAATCACGTACTGGCACATGCACATTGAGCAGTGCTGTGGGTATGTTGCGACGTTTACATTCTCCAAGCACAATGGGTGAAAGCTTGGGTTCACTAAGCATCTGTGTGATTCAGGGTGTGTGTGATTTAATGTGTGTGTGTGGTTGTCGTTGTGGTTGTGTCTGTGTGTGTATGCATGGGATGTGTATGATAATAGGTGTGTGTATGCATAGGATGTGTATGATGATAGGTGTGTGTATGCATGGGATGTGTATGATAATAGGTGTGCATGGGATGTGTGCACTAACTGCATTGTTGTGTATCATACCACAAATGCAGCTGCAATGGGTTTCCAGTGTAGTAGGAATCTACGCACTGCTCCCGGTGTGCCTATTGGACTCACTTGTAAGTGAATCTGTGTGTGTATGACAGCAATGTGTACATGTATGTATGCACACAGATGTGTATGTGTTGAACGTGTACATGTATGTATGCACACAGGTGTGAATGTGTGCACATAGGTGCGTAGATGCATGCATACACGTGAACATGTGACACAGGCATTCTCTCCCCAATGCAACAGGAACAACGAAGATAATGAAAAACAACGTGTACCAATACACACCGTCACACCTGATTGGATTGAATGGCATGTTGCAAAAGTGCAAAAGCGCCCATGTCGGTGGTGGTGACGAGAATGTGTATGTGGGGATGAACTTGAAGCAAGCGTTGCAAGAGTGGCAGCACAATGGCAGACTCACCTGAAAGGGTGGCAGGGGAAAGGGTGCCAGGAAGATGCGTGCATGAATGATGATGAGGTCAACGGTACAATGTTGATGACATGCCAACAACCTGACCATGTGTGTATGCAGTACCCATATAACAGTATCCGTATACCACATACCAATAGTTGTTACAGCAAACCACACAACAGGGGCAGCAGGTGTTGGGATGGTTGCATACCCCCATAGCTGGTCCTGTGATCATACGTAGTACAAGGACATGTATGCATGTCTTGCATGCAACAACATGTGCAACAAGCAAAGTGTATTCATCACCAACACAACTATATACCAGCACTTGCTTGGTCTGTTGACCTCGCCAACGTCTGTAGCTGAGTGAGATTGCAGCAATTGGGGTCAAGCTGACCACCTGTGGGTATGTGCGTGCCCTCAACATAGTGTCAAGCATCAAGCAATACAGTGCACACGTACTGCAGCATTGTACAAGACTGATCCAAGAAGCATTGGGTCTGGTGTGTGCACCAGTAATGTGCAGCAATGTGGAAGATGGTGTTGAAGATGTCACCTAGAGACGCTAGGGTTCTCACAACCAACAAAAGCACATGCAGGCAAGAGGGAGGATATTGACATATGCATGGGATGCATAAGTCTCAAAAAAAAAACATCCCCGTGAGAAAATAATAATATCGACTACAGCTGTAGCAATGTAGAAAGGAACAGTAGTCACTTTACGTCATACATACAGCCACACAGCATACCAACCTCGGTAATCAAACAGCAGCGATGTTCAAAGTTTGATCACTGCATCGTGTATAAACTTTGAAACGCAATCCCTGTACTACTACTTTCGGCAGCATGACAGAGGAGATCGATAGGCACATCCTAAAGCGATATGAAGTGCAGACAAAGCTTGGCAAAGGGGTGCGCGATTGGCCATGGTGGTGTATAGGATTGGTATGCGCACATCGTAGCCCATGCGACGTATCCCCATACAGGCATACGGTATTGTATGGAAAGCCCTTGATAAAAAGACCCGTGAAGTGGTCGCTCTGAAGAAGATCTTTGATGCCTTCCAAAACGCCACGGATGCTCAGGTGGGTCGGTGTGGGGTGTGCAGATGGTTGGTTGCTTGGTAGTGTGTGCTGCATTATGGTGGTGCATGGGTGTTGGTGTTTGTGTTATCTGTGTATCATACGTGTACGCACACACATCCCCCACGCAGCGCACCTTTCGGGAGATTATGTTTTTGCAGGAACTTGGCGGCCACGAAAACATCATCAAGTATGTTGCTCTTTTGTTGTAGTTGGTTGATGGTGCACATGCATCATACTGCAGTATGTGGTGGTGCAGGTTGGTACACCAACACAAGCACCTTTCGTCCTGTTTCCATCCCATTGGTGGAAATCCACCACATGCACCCCGTTTCACTCCGGCAGGTTGCTCAATGTCATGAAGGCTGAGAATGACAAGGATATATACTTGGCATTTGAGTTTATGGAAACCGACCTGCATGCAGTTATACGTGCCAACATCCTTGAAGGCATCCACAAGCAGTACATCATGTACCAGTTGTTCAAGGCACTCAAATACATGCACACTGGACAACTACTCCACCGTGACATCAAGGTAGTGCATGCAACTTGTTTGGGGTGGCTGTGTAGGGGTTGGGGTGGAGGATGTGGTTTTCGTTGTGCATGGTGTTCCATACACATGACACACATTTGCCACACACCATTTTTTCCACATCTACCACACCTTCTTTTCACACCATTTCTTGCAAAAAACACATACTACACACACATCCCTATTTCCACATACATCCTCGTACACATGCATCCTTCATACACCCCCCCACCCCCCCCACCCCCCACGCACTCAGCCAAGCAATTTATTGCTCAACAGCGAGTGTCTCGTCAAGCTTGCCGACTTTGGCCTTGCTCGCTCTGTTGCTCAGCTACAACAGGATGATGGCAGCAACCCTGTGTTGACAGATTATGTTGCAACACGTTGGTACAGGGCACCTGAGATACTGTTGGGCTCTACTCGATACACCTATGGTGTGGACATGTGGTCGTGCGGTATGCAGAGGGGGATGTGGGGGGTGGAAGATGAGTGTGGTGGGTTTCCAACACTATACCAACACTATACCAACCCCATCACAACACCAGGGTGCATCTTGGGGGAGCTGTTGGCAGGCAAACCCATCTTCCCTGGATCTTCCACCATGAACCAATTGGATCGCATCCTAGAAGTAACAGGACGGCCCAGTCAAGAGGACATTGACTCTATCCAATCCCCATTTGCTGCTACCATGCTTGATTCGTTGCCCATGGTGGAGCCACGGTGTGTTGTTTGTGTACATCATGAGGGTGGTGGGAGTGTTTTGGGGGGGGCTGGGTGTTTTGGTGCGGGTGTTTGTATGTGATGGGAATGCTGGGTGTATGATCATATGCATGTGTACATGACAGGTACTGGTGGTGTATCATCATGCAGCAGACATGCAAATCTCTTTTACATCAACATCATTATCAACAAAACACCTCATCCCCCCCCACACCAAACAACAATAGTAAACTGGAGGATATGTTTCCTGGTGCACCCCCCGAGGCCCTAGACCTGCTCTTTCGCTGTATGCAATTCAACCCTGACAAACGCATCACTGCGCAAGAGGCCCTGCGTCACCCCTATGTTGCCCCATTCCACAACCCCGAGGATGAGCCATCATGTGATCGCCTCATCACAATCTGTATCGACGACAACACCAAGTACTCGATCAGCGAGTACAGGGACAAGTTGTATGCAGATATTGTTCGAAAACGCAAGGAGCAGCGTAAAAAGGAAAAGGCCGATGGGAGCGATCGCCATCGCCGACGCCACCATCGCTCTGGGCATGGGATGCTGTCTGGGCAGACCGCTGCACCTGAATACTACACCAAACCTGATGCTTCCTATGCACAATATCCTTAGCAGCAAAAGAGTGTTTGCGTTGCTGTTGGTAGGGGGGGAACGTTGTGCTGGTTTTCTGTCGAAACACGTGTGACCCTATGTGTGTGTGGCGAAACAGTACTCTGCAATTCCCTCACACTTTGAATGTGTGCGTGTGTGCTTTTTCTATGTGTAACAATGATGCACTATCATGACTGTTGGTACAAACTGTTGTATAAATGAATGATCAAGGGGATGTCAACAAACATCAACAAACACCACCGTGCCACCATGCCGCACTGCAAACAAACACACAATACTGCTACAGCACTACAATAGCCGCCGCCGTGCACGTTTGTGCATGGTGCTCCCCTGCTGCTCAAGCAACCCATATGCTGCATGAATGTGTGCGGGTAACAACGGCCCAGTATCCCCCCATTGTGTTGCCAATTTCCGAGCTGTCTCTATCAACTCCCCTACAAACACCTTGGTGATGCCTTGTACCACTATCACAGCGTTTGGGTGTACGTTTGGTTGGCCTGTCAGCTGTGCCAACATCTGCGGGGCAAGGAGGGATGATAGGTTGGATGGGGTATATGGTAGACGATGTGTATGTGTGAACGACGTTGCAGGATGATGGGCGTCACATACCCTTCGCACTGTTGCACGATTGATGGTAGATCGCCTATAGGCTGCAAATTGATCAAGTTCCTCTTCTGTCATCATTGCCAGGAGCTGCCTGTGGGTGGATGGGTGGGGTGGTTGCGGTGATGGTGGGGTGATGGATATGGTGAGCACCACTGGGTCGTGTGTCTGCACATACGTGTTGCGTTGCATTTGCTCCTCTTCATCCTCTTCATCCTCTTCTTCGTCTTCTGTGTGGTGGTGCATGTTGTTGTTGTGGCTCCCATTCAACACAAAAAGTGCCCAGCAACAACCGTGGCGCACCATCATCGTCGTCATCGTCCTCATGTGACCCATCGTCCTCCTCCATGCCTGTTGGGCGAAAAGAGTACCTTTCTTCAGTGCACTCCAAACATTATACTCAACTTGTTTTACACAGCAATACCATCATCTTCTTGTATTGCCTTTTCCAGTTCTTCTGCAAGGTCTGCATCATCCAGGTCTACCTCGTCGCCTGCAGCGTCAGCTTGTGCTGCATTGTTCTCAGCCGGTGTACTATCATGCTGCTCATGTGTTGATTTTTCCATGGCTATACACTTTGTCAATGACTCGGTGAACAACAAAAGCATTATTTCCGTGTTTTCCATCACAAGACAAACACAGTACGACACAGCATTCGTGGTAAGATGTTGGGACGCATATTTGGTGGCACTAAGATTGGAAAAGATGAGCTCGACAGGTATATCAAGCAGTTGTTGGCATCTGCTGGCTGCCCTCCATCAGACACTCTTTGTTTACCAAGAAAAGTGGTGCTCAAACTATGCAAAGCAGTCAAGTATGTGTGGCCGCCAGAGTTTGATATGTGCAGTGATGATACATATTGGCAATATGCACGTGTTGGCAATTGATCACACCATCGTGACCCAGGCCTGTGTTGCTTGCCGAGCCCTCCTTGCTAGAGCTCAGCCTACAGCACGGCCTCACTGTGGTGGGCGACATCCATGGCCAATTTGAAGATCTGTTGCAGATTCTCAACACCTGCGGCATGCCACCCAATGTACGTTATCTGTGCACATGCAACCACACGTTGTTGTGCACGCCATACAATAACAATACAGCATGCAACATGAGCACCACAATAACAATCATCAACCACAGACACGATACCTGTTTTTGGGTGACTACGTAGATCGAGGTGCCAAGGGATTGGAGATTGTGTGTTTGTTATTTTGCCTCAAGCTTGCATACCCAGAGCATGTCTACTTGATACGAGGCAATCACGAAGTATCAGGCACCAATTTACTGTACGTGTGTGGGGGTGGTGGGGGTGGGGGTGGGGGTGTACATTGCATGCATGATGTGTGTCTGTCTATGAGTATATGGGATGCGTAGTATGTGTGCAGGGGTTTGGGTACTGTATTTCCACACATGCACAATGCCACACATCCCATCATCCCCACATGACACATCCCATCATCCCCACACATCCCATCATCCCCACACATCCCATCATCCCCACATAGCCCATCACACCTCCTATCATCACACAGGTATGGGTTTTACAAAGAGTGTCAAAACCGATGTGACACAGTATGTTGGGAATCAATAAACAGCGCATTTGATTGTTTGCCATTCGCAGCATTGCTAGGAAGCAAGATATTTGCAGTGCATGGGGGTCTGTCTTTTCATTTGTATAAACTTAATCAAGTAAGGGCTATTGAACGGCCAGTGGACATGACTGCACAGCAAGAGGGGTTGCTCTGCGATTTGCTCTGGAGTGACCCTGCATCTCATGTAGACAAGTTTCAAGGTTATTGTTCTGGGTGGGGTGGGTGATTGCTGCAGCGGTTGCTGCATACTGCTAGGTTTTACAGTACTTGTTGGCAAGCTGTTTACTCTTTCCCCCTTTTTTCCCAGAAAGGAAGCAGTGAAAAAAAGCATACACACGCAAAAAAAAAACCACACCCTCACAGGATGGGCACGCAACCCCCGGGGTCAGGGATATGTATTCGGTACAGAAGCAGTGGACGAGTTTTTGCAAATGAACAACATTACCATGATTGTACGCGCGCATCAGTGTGTGGACAAGGGCATTGAGTTTTTTGGACCGGGCCAAACGTTTCTCACAGTGTTTTCTGCACCCCATTATGCCAATGGGACCAACACGGGGGCGATATTGAGGTTGGATGAGACAGGGGACTTGTCGTTTGAATATTTCCCGGAGACAAAGGCGCCAAAAGTTGCCTTGGAACGGCCGTCCCCTTCTCTTCCTTCTGAGGTTGCTGCCACGTGAAAGGGGGTTGGTAAAACAAACAACAACAAACAATGAGATATTGCTCGACATATGTGGTTACAAAACAAACACGCACAAAACCACACGCTCCGTACGCGCAAAAAACACACATGATATAATGAACAACAACAACACACAGAAAACACAATCACAACACCACAACCACTCCTATCATGCACGCAGCGCTTCATTTTGCTGCTGCTGCTGCCCCGCCCCCAGCTCCTCCCCCTCCTTGCCCGGTTGGGGTGCCATGCAGCTCCGTGCCACACTCTCAAACAACCTCTCAATCTCAGGTGCACATCGCGTAAATTGAAACTTCCAAAAGTTGTACCTCGGGTTTTTGATCAGCTCAATAAACGTGATCAACAACCCCCATGGGTGTGGTCTATTGACGATCAGTCGCTCGAGCAACACCCGGGTGATCTGCTCCTGCACCAGCTCTTGCTGTGCGTCGGCAAACAGACACAGTAAAACACATGAAAAGTAGTGTGTCTGTGCATTGGGGTAGCGCAACTGGTTGGCAATGGCATTAAGCAGGTGGTATCGACCCTCCGCATCAAGCTCGGATGTCAGTCGCTGAAACAGCTCCATAAGGGGGCCCTGCAACATGGCGGCGGTGCCCACCTTGGCACCCTGTGCAGATGCCTGTGCCCCCACATAACACACAAATGCGTTTATGAGGGTGACATTGTATCGGGAGACGGCCCCTGTGGTGTCCCCCTCTTTCATAAAGCGCTGCTTGAGTGTGGAGGGTATGGTGGGGGGTTGTCTGGTTGCGATAAAGGTGTCTACATCAGCACGCATTGCTTGTGGGAGGAGCTGTTCTGGTGGGGGGAACATGGTGGGTACTAGGTTGATTTCTGGGAGCAAATCGACCTGGGGGGGTGATGGGAGATGTGTTGGGGGTGGGGTTGGGTGTTGCATGAATTGTTCATGATGCGTCCTCACGAGTACACCTACTTCAAGGCATACCCGCACACGCTGAACCCTACACACATCACACACACCACACATCACACACACGCACCTTGAGGTTGGGTGTGAAGGGGTCAGGCAAGCGCATGTTGCGTGGGAATGCTGACAAGATCAAGTTGCGCATCTGAATGCACGTGGTAGGTACTGCATCACACAGCAAAAAGTGGTATTCACACAAAAACTCGGGGAAATCGTGCAAAAGCACCAGCAGCACCCGCAGCATGCCCTTGTACAGCAATCGAACCTGCGATTGGTGGCGGGGTTGTGTGATGCATTTGTGGGGGGTGTGAACAGAGTGAGTAGAGGGTTTATCAGTGTGTCAAATCATGTAAATACAACTCAAACTCAAATACACACCCTCATGGTACCCTAATGTGTATGTGGGGGCTGCAAATAACATATAAACACAACACACATACATCCCCCCCCCACATACACATCCCCCCCCCACATACACATCCCCCCCCCACATACACATACACCTCCAACCCACATTCCCCCACATACCGCATCAGTAAGTTCTGCACTGCGCAAATACGGCTCCAAAAACCTCAATGCAGCAGACAACAGCCTGTGAAACATCCCCCACCCACGAGGACTACCCAGCGTCAGCAACTTGGGCATCAGCGCACGATGGGCTATCAGTTCCAGCCACGCAAATGCAAACCCAGGCACTCGCAGGGGTTGTACTGCATGCAGGGCAGCTGCACAGGTCATTACATGCGCAAATCCCTTGACATCATTGTTATCCAGAGGTGTGAATTCGCTCAGGAGACCCACCATGATGCGAAAGTAGGGTCGGCTGTTGAAGGCACTTGCTCGTTCCTCCGCGTCGCGCAGGAGCACACCCGTGAGCACCGTGAGCACCTGGAGGGAGGGGGGTATTTGTGTGGCGTGTGCATGTTGTGTAATGTGAATGGGGTGTTGTACAGGGCATTCATTGTGCACATGGTCAACACTCTCCTTCTTCACCACCATCACCTCCAATCATCATCATCACGTGCATCACAACAGCACAGCAACCACGAACATACACCACACCAAAACACCACACCAAAACACCACACCAAACACCACACCAACACCGCACCAACACCGCACAAACACACCTCACCACCTCACCACACACCTTGTGTAGCAGTTGTGCCCCACCCCCATGACTGACAACCAGACACGACACCAGTCTGACAAAACAGTCCACTGCAGCAAAATTGATCATGCCTGGTCTTCCAGGTGCAGCAGGAACCTCATGATTGAGACAATGCACCACACACAGCTCTACCAAGTTGCGGAAGAAGCGCTCTGTGAGGTCATCACCCTGTTTGTTTGTGTGTGTGTTTGTGTGTGTGTGTTGGTGATAGTGATGGTAATGGTGATGGTAATGGTGATGGGGGTGGTGTGTATCAGTTGTTTTACTATGTGTTCCTGACAATCACCCCCCCCCCACACACACAACACCACCACCACACACACACATCACAATCGCACAACCGCACAATACCTTGAGCAACCCGGTATTGCGCAGTTGTGTAATAAACGCATTTTGTGCTTTATCCAGCGGATTCTCATCCACAGACCGTGCCCACTCATCCAACAACGCAGCCACCTGATCACGCAATCCAGGTGGGTCGGGGGAGGGTTTGGGGGGTGCCCCCATCCTCCCCACTGGCTTCCCTGCCACCCGCAGCCGGGCGACCTGGCGTGCCTGCTCCACAACCTGCATGAGCGCAGCGCCATTGGACATGCGTGCTGCTAGGCGAGAGAGGACGTCGAGAGAGTTGTAGAGGTCGTTGGGGTTGATGACGGGTTCCATGATGACCAGCTGTTGTAACAGGTGGGCGGCCATGTCCGTGGCGGCGCCCCTATTGGCGGTGATCATCTTTGCGAGGGCGGCATCGAGTTGGGGTAGGTGGATCATCTCACGACGTGCCAGCGCCTCAGCTGTGTGTGTATGATGAGGGGGGATTGGATGATGATGAGGGGAAAAGGGATCTTGATGAGGGGAAAGGGGTGGTGATTATTGTATAATCGCCATGTATTTGTCAATGCCCTGGATTCGCATGCTGCATGATACATGACCATACACAAACACCCCCTTGCAAAACCCCACAAACACACACTCTACTCACCCACACCCACCCACCCCCACACCCATTCCCAAACACATACCAATGTCTTTGTTGAGCCGCATGTCATCTTCACTGCACAACCATGTTGTCACCTCAAGGGGCAGCTTGGGGCAGGCAGCATCTCTCAATGCAGCCATTGCAGCCACCATAGAGGTGAGCAGCGCACGTGTGAGCATGCCTTTCTGCAACAACTGGTAGATCTGTGTGGTGTAGAGGGTGTAGATGGTGTATAGTAGTGACTGTGCTATGTATGTGTTTTGTTATTTTCCCAAAAGAATTCCCCCATGTGTGATAGGCATTATGAGTTTCCCACACCCCACACACCTTGAGCGCCACACCCAACGCAATCTTCTCCGGGTTGCTCCCCAGCTTTGTAATGTCAGGCAATGCCGCCACAAGCACAGGCACATCCGACCCCTCTGGCATCTGCCCAAACAACACATGGGGGTCCTTAGCCATAGCCACCTCCATCTGTGCCATCCACATGCCCAGCTTTTCCCACAGCAATGCAGCCACTGCTGGGGCCTCTCCGGGAAATGCCGCCTGAGCCTCACTGGCAGCCGCAGGGGGCGCAGGGCGCCCCACCGCGTCGCGAGTGACCCCCATGGGGGGTGCCGTGGCAGGCGCGGCAGGTCGCGCCGCAAGGGGCCCCATTGGTTGGGGTATGCGTGCGAAATCGTCATACACTCTGCTTTGAAAGGCTGACAATGCACCACCCTTTGGTCGCAGTGTTTCAGGCATGTTGGGTGGCACTGCTGCTGCATTGGTGTCTGCAAAGGGTACCCCTGCTGCCTTTGCTTTTTGTCGCGCTGCAATTTCCGCAGACAGGCGTTCGTCAATTTCACGGACTGCTTTTTCCATGGCAGCACGTTCAATCAGGCTGCACCCAAGCTCCAAGTTGTCAGCTGAGGTACGGGGTGAAAGGAGTGGTGTACATGCATGTGTCATTGGTGTCATTGGAGTCATTGACATATACACCCATCCATACACAAACACATGCACCCATCCATACACAAAAAACACCCATCCATACAAAAAAAACACCCATCCATACAAAAAAACACACCCATCCATACACAAAAAACACCCATCCATACACAAAAAACACCCCCAGTCCAAAAATCTCCCACATTCATCCCCCCCACACCCACATACTTGACAGCTGTTGCACTGCATTCTCCAGCAGTTGTTGATCAGGTGGCAGTATAGTGGTGAGCAGCACCCTCAGTTGGTTGGCAATGCTGAGCCTCAGGGGCTCCTTGCATGTGACCAAGGCGAGGCTGCCTGCCAGGCTGCTGACCATGAGGTGGGCCCCTGTACGCAGACGCACATCATCGGGGTCTGCTGCAAAATCCTGTTGTGGTGGAGAGGGGTGTTGTGTTGGTGGAGAGGGGTGTCAAGTGGAGATGCATGTACGTATATGAACTGCCAAGCACACCCTTGCACACCACTTCAACACAAAGTACCCACCTTGCACACGAGCTCCTTGGTGGTGCAGCACGCAATCGTCACGGAACGTTCCACCACAGGTGCCATGATTTCATATATAGCCTTGTCCACAGCAGCAGGCACAATACGCTCCAACTTGTCTGCAAAGGGAGCCAAATTGGGTGGCGTGACCTGTACATACGAATGCAAGTTGGCAAACAACCCCTTGGGGGGCTGCACCCCCCCGGTGCTGCCATGCATGCCAGGAGGCCCCCCCTTGGCCATCTGCTCTTGCAACGCACGGGTCGCCATGGGGAGCCCTCCCGCGGCTGCTGCTTGATCCAACCCGGGCATCTGTGCGGGGCTTGCAGGGGGTGCCACGTCGTTGAAATCGGGGTTGGCGGAGCCCTTTTCGCGTTGGCGGCCTGCCAGGAGGTTGCTGGGCTTGACTTGGGATATGGAGACGCCTGTATGGTTGAAAATGAGCTCTATCCCGAATTTCAGGTTGAGCTTGAGACCCTCGAGGGAGTATATTTCTGCCAAGAGGGACATGATGCCCATGAGCCAGGGGTTGGGGGGCTTGAATACCATGCTGGCACTGCAGGGTTCCAGGACCTACAGATTGAGGGGTTGGGGGGGGTGCAGGGTGTTTTGACTATGAGGAAAAACAAAGTGGTGCATAAGAGAGAAAAGAGAGTGGGGAGAGATGGGTGCCCATGTTTCTGCTACGTGTATTGCAAAACTTGAGAAAACATCACCACCACATGCTCCCCTACATCACATAACACCCCATCGTCATCACACATCATCATCACACACCTTGTCCACAAACGGAATCACCGCCACCAGCTTGCCCTGCTCATATGCCTGAAACAAACACGCCTTGATATCCAAGTCCTTGTGCAGCACCGGCTTGTTTCTCTTGATCGTCAAATTCCCCAACCAACTCCCTAAATTTTTCAACAACGTGCGCTCCCCACTGTCCTTTTTCACTCGGTCCGAGGTCAACAGCACTTTAACGTATTTGTGTGTGGTGCGCACCAGCAGCTGGTAGAGGGACTTTGACTGAAATCGGTCGATCAGGTCAATGTAGAGGCTGTGGAAATTGGGTTCCTGAGCTGCACGTTTGACAACGAGGTAGTTTGTAAACCATGGCCAGTATTCTTCGGGGACGAGCTTTTGTATCTCAGATCCCTTGGAGTCGAGGTTGTTGATTGCCAGGTTGTTGATGGTAAAGTGCACCTTGTCAATCACCGCATCACTCGGTATGGCAAAGTCCACCTGTTTGAGTGGGTGTTGGTGGTGGTTGTAATGAGGTTGTCCATCATCATGATCATCACACAGGGGTGTGTCGGTTTTTCATTCCCCCAAGAGCACATCATGGCATGCCCATACGTCACAATGTACAGCAGTATATATATATACAACCACCACGCACCTGTTGTGCAGCAGTTTCCAGTGTCTCTGCATTAATCACATTGAACAACACCCCAGCTGGTGCCGCCGTCGCAGGCAACCCAGCCAGGGAGCGTGTCGACCCAGCAGACGCCTTGCCCGGGGTGCCCACTGGTGTTCTAGAAGCCCCCGCATCTTGTCCTGCAGCTGGAGGTGCTGCAAATGCAGCAGAAATCTCTGGGCTAATGGGTGGCATGTCCTCATTGCCTGTTTCTGTGGGGCCCACTGGTGTTTCAGTGAGTACAGGTGCGGCTGAGTCAAAGGCATGTTTGAGGTCCATGAGGTCTGCAGGGGCATCCATGCTGCCCAGGCTGGTGGTGGGGGGGCGTCCACCAGGGAGCATCACAGCACCAGTCAACACCTGTGGGTGGTGGGTGGGGGTGGAGGTGGTGTGCATGGTGGTGTGGTGGTGTGGTGCATTTCATTGTTTCATCACATGTGTGGTGCATGGTAAATGTCATTTCAATGTTTCATCACATGTCATCAGATGTTGTCACCCCCACACCTCACACACCATACCTTGTCCACAGTATCCGCCACATCAGGAGCCAGATCCTTCAAGTGTGGCACCGCTGCAAGCTCCCGAACATACCCCGGCCACAGAGGCAACTCAGTGACAAACTGCCGCACCGCCGTCACACCAAACGCCCCCAACGCAGACGATGGCCCCGCACGCAACGCATCCCGCACATACTTGAGCGCCACCCCCAGCGCCAGGGAGGACAGCAGCTGATGGCGAATCACCAGCCCAAACAGGTGTGCAGCCAATTGGAGCTCCGTGGGTGGGTATTGGGGGAAGAATCGATACTCATCCAGCAAACAGTGCATTGCACAGTCGAACACAACCCGCTCACGGCTGTCGGGTGAATTTTTAAGTTGCTGCAATGCTGCGACTGCATCTGGAACACTAGTCTCCCCACTGTACACTGCCTGAAACAGTGCGTTTGCATCTTCCTCCACATCCTGAGCATACGTGCCGGTTTCAGCGAGTGGTGTGGCGGCTGGTGGGTCAAGCTGCAGGGAGGCGAGGGAGGGGTGGAGTGCCGCAGCAAGGGCTTCGACGGCGCGCAGCTGCTGTGCCAGGTTGGCTGGGAGGGTGGCAGTGTAGGCACCTGCCACACGCAGCACTGCACCGAGCACCTCAGCACCAAGGACCGCAGGCTGTGGGTGGGGAGGGGGGATGTGGTGTACTGAGTTGTATAATGCAGACATAAGTACTGCCCCCACCACAATATGCGACAACCACCATCATACCAGGTCGCTGCCGTTGCGTTGCTGTTGCAATTGCGCAATCAAGTGCTGAAGCACTACCGACAGAAATGACACCCCATCCATGGGCAACCGTTCCCTCAGCCATGCATCCATTGCCAGCAACCCTTTTCCACAAGCAGCCGCTGCCATTTCTAAACACAACGGTGGGGGTGCCGTTCGCGCAACATCCACCAGGGCCCCCAGCTGCTCGAGGGCCCCTGCAACCCGGGGTGCGGTACGCGCATCACGATCGATCACAGCAGCAGCTGCGGACAGTACTGCTGCATTGTTGCGTGCCCATGCAGCTGGCAACACCACCGCACTGTTGGCATGCCCTACAAGAAACACGGCGAGTAGGTTGGTGAGCAAGTCCCGGACAAAGCGCCCCTTGTTGGACACAGACGCAGCTGCCAGGGAAACTGCCAACACCTCCGGACACTGCTGCAGGGCAGGTTCCATCACTGTGCGCACTGCAGTGGCATGTGTGTCTGCCAGGCTGCACAAGACACGCACCAGGTCGATGCAGAGCCATGCTTTGTTGGGAGTGCCCATGGGGGGTGCACCCCCAGCAAGGCCCGTCAATGGTGCAAGCTGCGATGTGCAATGATCAAATGAAAACAATTCGGGGGGTGCAACGACAGCTTGGCGGAGCAACGAAAGCTGAGAGACGGGGGCACGGGTCCATGGTGCGCCACACAGCGATGCGAGGGGAAACGGGGTGGTGGGGCTGGTGGCCAGGCCATGGGCGGCCACCAACGCTGCAAAGCCTGCAGGGCCTGTGATGGGCTTGAACCCCTCATAGTCCAGGTTGCTGATAACCTGTTTTGTTGGTGGTGGTGGTGTGGGAGCGCGTGCTACCGAGGAACGCTACCAAACCACATACCTTGCCCCAGTCAAGGGATGGTGCAAGCTCCTTGAGTCCCTCGATCACCACCGATGGCACGAGCTTGATGCTATCCTCCACTGAGAGTGCTGCAAGTGCACTCGCCAGGCTGTCCAAGGCTGGGCCATCGGCTGGGGCGCTCCTGATGAGCAGTGCCAACACGCGCGCAGCAGCAGTTTCATTGATCTCTACAGATTGTGATTTCACAAATGCAACGAATGCTTGTTTGGATGCGCACGAGCCCCCTGCCTGCTCGATTGCAGCAGCCAGGCGTTCGGCATCAGTGCCTCGTTTCGTTGTATCCTCCTCCATCCACACCAGGAGGAGGGTTGCTGCAATACTCAGATGCGGGTGTCAATACACGACCCGCGCACGGCACCTGATACGAGGTGGAAGAAGAAGCATGAAGTGCAAAAACAGATCTAGACAACGGTTGGAGAGTGTAGGTGTTGGCAGCGTGTACAAATGCAGTATGATTGATGTTGATTGTGTTTGTATGCATCTGCAGTCGTGTAGTTGACAGAGAGGGGCGGGGAAGCAACAAAATGGTGGTGATGCAGGTCTCACCTGCTTGTCTACACTGTGTAGTTTGCAGCAGTGTGGCAGCATGCAAGCTGCAGAATAACTGGGATTTTGACTGGGTCCACTTGCTCGTGAAGCACCAGGTGCACGGGGATTGGATAGAGGGTGTGTGCTTTCCTCTATGGTACTATGGTACTGTTACGTGCGTGGTGGTACGTTGTTTGTATTTGTGTTGTATACTATGTAGTTTATTTGGTGCATGTTTTGTAGTTAAAGGTTAAAAAGATAGTGGGGTTGCCACAGTGTGGTTTTGGTGGTTTTGGTGGTTTTGGTTTCACACACTTACTTGCATGTTTACTCGCTTGTTGTCTGTGTATAGCTCACAACCATATTGGCAATCATATTGGACAATCACAAACACAACCGTTGGTGATCAATGCATTTGATGGTCATCCTCCCTTGAAAATAGCAAACAACCTCATTCACAGCCTTATGGAATCCAATACAAACGAACCATACTCTCAAAGCGAGGAACAGCATGAGCGCCTTGCCAAGTGGCGAAAGATGATTGGTAAGTGATGAACACACAACAGGTGGTAACACACCACAAATACACAACCCGCCACCTCAGGCGTGTGTGTGACAGACTGGCACCACTACCGACAGCGGCACCCTCGCAAGTGCATGGCCCGCATCGCTGCTGGTGTCCCCGACCGCCTGCGTGGCTGTGTGTGGCAGCTCCTCTCAGGCGGGCGTGTCTTGCTGCTGCAGCACCCTGGCTTGTACGAGCGCTTGCTGCTCCATGAACACACCGATCAGGATTTGGAAATCGTGCGGGACCTGAGCCGCACCTACCCGAGTCATGTCTACTATCAACAGCGACAAGGTCCCGGGCAGCGCAGTCTGTTCAACGTACTCAAGGCATACAGCGTGTATGACAACAGCATCGGGTATGTGCAGGGCATGGGGTTTGTTGCTGGTCTGTTGTTGCTCTACATGTGTGAGGAGGATGCATTTTGGACGATGGTGGCCCTCCTCAAGGGGCATGAACGAGGGGCCCTGGAGGGGCTGTATCAGGCAGGGCTCCCCTTGTTGCACCAGTATACATATCAGGTTTGTGTATTTGTGAGGGGGGTGTTGGGGGGTGGAGATGGGGGGTGAAGATGTGTGTGTGTGTGTGAGTGTGGTGTGTATGCATGTCATTGCCGCATGATCACCTCCTTTTTGTCAACATGTGTGTTGACTACTACCCCATGATGCACACAGCTTACCCCACACCACACAAACCCACACACAGTTTGGTGCACTGGTGTCAGACATGCTTCCCACCCTAGCTGCACATTTTGACAGTCATGGTGTGGATGCCCCAACCTACTGCAGTCAATGGTTTTTGACCATGTTTGCCTATACGTTGCCATTTGAGCACCTCGTGCGTGTGTGGGACATATTCCTACATGCTGGCACACTGGTATGTACAGCAGTTGGAGGGGTGGTGATGAGAATGGTTGGAATGGAAATGGTGCAGGATGAAAACGGTGTAGGATGAAAACGGTGTAGGATGAAAATGGTGCACACGTGTGCTATCCACCCTTGCTCATTGATGTATCACGCACCAGTAATTGAAAGTCATTGAAATGGAAGTCATTGAAATATCACGCACACAGGAATAACAACACCACTCCTACATGCCCACACAGATCATCTTCCAAACAGGGCTAGCCCTACTTCACCTACATCAACAGGAGCTCCTGCAGATGCCCTTTGAATCCCTGTTGGCTAACTTGAGTGGGAAGCGATTTGCCTCCCTCACTGAGACACCTGGTGCATTGATAGAGTGTGCATTGCAATTTGAGTATGTGGTGGTGGAATCGAGTGTGCATTGCAGTTTGAGTATGTGGTGAATACACCTACAATACCCATGCAATACACTCACAACACACACAGTGTGGCAGGACGACTCGATGAACTGGCAGCAGCATATGCAGCACAAACAGCAAGGGCACATGGTGGGTCAATGACACCCTCCCCTCACACACGGTCCCCTCAACTCCCCTCCCCTGCACGATCACCTGCACCTATTGCGTAGCACACGTGTGATGTTGTTTGTGGGGGAGTGTGTTTGTTGCGTGCTGCATGTAGAACAACTCGGTGATATTTCTAGGGTGTGATGCACTTGTAGTGTGTGACATACTTGTGTGATATATTCGTGTTGTGTGATATGTTGCGGGGCACCTAGTATGATGATGTTGTAGGTGACACCAAGCAACCTATTACCAAAACCGTGTAATTACTTTCTTATACATAGTCAATGTGCTGGTACATAGTCAATATGTTGGTTTCGTAAGCACGCTCACTCTCTCTGTGTTTGTGTTGATACAACCCGTGTGTCTCAAAAAACGAGTGCATGTCATGGAACATTGTGTGTGGGAAAAGGTACTCCGATAACCACAGCTGCATCCTTGCCCACACATGTCTTGCCCACACATGTCCTTCACACACATGCCTTGCACACACATGGCATGCACACACATGGCATGCACACACACGACTTGCACACACATGCCTTGCCCACACCAACGTGTGCCCCATAAAACACGCTCCCATGCAAACACGCTCCCATAAAACACGCTCCCATGCAACCAGATTCCCACTTCAACATCTTTACGCCTTTGCTTTTTCAAGTGCTTCTTCCAGCTGGGGCAGGGCCTCAAAAATATCCATCACCAACCCATAATCAGCCACTTTGAAAATGTCTGCATCAGGGTCGGTGTTGATAGCAACAATGGTCTTGCTGTCCTTCATGCCCGCTAGGTGTTGTATGGCACCACTGATACCCAGTGCTATGTAGAGTTTGGGGGCAACCACCTTGCCAGTCTGACCCACCTGAGTGTGTATTGGGGGGGGGTGTATTGGGTGTGTGTGTATTGGGTGTGTGTGTATTGGGTGTGTGTGTATTGGGGGTGTGTGTATTGGGGGTGTGCATATTGAATGTGTGTATATTGGGTGTGACGTGCCTTCTTCACAAAACCCACAACACACAGCACACAACACACAACACCTCCACCACACACCACCAACAACCTGTAGGTCATTGGGCACCATGCCAGCATCCACAGCTGCACGTGTCGCACCCACTGCCCCACCCAACAAATCCGCAATGCGTTCCAATGCCTGAAAATTCTCTGCTGATTTCAACGCACGCCCACCTGAAACCACCACATCCGCACTTCCCAATTCCGGACGTGCACTCTCCCGACGTTGCTCAGCCACCCATGTCACCCCACATGCAGCATCTACCGCCACCCGCACATCGGCATCATCCATGGGGTGGACCGGGGCGGTGGGGCCCGGTCCCTGGGACGCTGGGTCAAACCCTGTGGATCGAACGGTCAACATGCATGGTCCATGTCCAGTGTATTGCACGGTGGCCATGGCGTTGCCAGCGTATATGGGTCGCACAAAGGTGGAGGCATCAATGATGCGGACGACGTCACTGAGGGGTTGGGTGTCGAGGAGGGCGGCGAGGCGGGGGAGCATGTTTTTGCCATAGGTACTTGATGGGGCAAGGATGTGGTCGAATGCATGGCTGGGGGGAAGGGGGGAGGGGGGTGTGGTGCGTTGTGATGCGTATGGAGCGCACATACACATTTTCACACCATACCGGGTGTGGAGGGCGTGGGCAAGAGCAGCGTGTGTTTCAGCGACTCCGTGATCGAATCTTGCATCGTCTGCAGTGTATACAGTGTTGACGCCGGTGGTGCTTGCAAGAGATTGGGCAGCCTGTTGCACGTTGCTGCCTGCCAGAAGCACAGACACAGGGGCGCCAAGTTGTGATGCTGCTGTGATGGTGTTGAGTGTCCCACCAGCAACCTTGTCACCTTGACATTCTGCTACAACCAGTGTTCCAATCTGGGACGAAATATGTTGGTGGTGATGACGTAGATCCTGATGATGATTGGTGGTGACCACAAACGTACCCATCTTGACGATACGCATCGTTGCGCGTAGTGTCGTACTGTCCACGCCAGCATCACGTATTGTTTGTATGGTTTGATGGTTGTTATAACATTCAGGTGGTTGCTATGGGTTGTGCTGCACAAACCAACATTACCACCGTCATAGACAAGGACACCAACTGGCCATGTGTATGCTGATGTACCTCTTGTTATTTTCCTCTCTCTTTGTTTGCAATATAGTCCATAACCATAGTACAATGACGAAGCACACAACTATGCATGCGCAGACAACACTTTTAAAGGGAAAATGTCCACGCCTTGCTCCCCCATCACCTATACATCATCATCTCCAACATGCCCTCCTCCCTCATCAACCACACACACGCACAACACATCAACCACGCACCATCAAATTGCTTGCCGCATCACCAGCAGCATCAACACCAACAACAAATCCAGCAGTCCAACAACCACCCCCCATCATCGACCCTGCAGAGCTGTGCTCATTCATCACCAATGAGCTCCAAGACTGTTTCAAGCCCGGTGGGTCCATCACGACATCTGGATATACGACAGACTTTGTGTTCCAAGATCCCCTCGTCACACTCCCTGCGGGCCCACAATACCACCAATTGCAGCTCGATGCATTCAAAACCTTTTTCAACGTCACCTTTGTGGTCCTCTCATGCACGCAAAACCCATCCGACCCCTTGTCCTTTGACGTGCGGTGGTCGATGCGCTGTGTTGTACGGCTGGCACCATGGCGACCCCCTGTGCAGTTGACAGGGGCCTCGGTCATCACAGTGGACCCCCTCACGGGCCGCTTGGCCACCCAGCGTGACATTTGGGATGGTGTGGAAGACATACCAGCACCCTCGGTACTGTGGGGCTGTTGGAGGACTTGTAGTGTGCTGGGGGGGGGGGGGGGCGGTCATCATTGTTCTACTGCATACCTGGGTCGTCTTTATACACAGCCAACCCCAACAACCCCCACTACTGCCCCAGGTGGAAGCGTATTTGTATGTGGTGCAGCAGCTGACCAACCTGCAGACTACTCCAGACCTTGTCACACCTGATTACACTGTCATCAAAAAGACCCGAGAGTATGAGATACGGCAGTACAAACAATACACCGTTGCGCAGGTTTCCATGGCACCTGGTAAGCATTTGCTTGGTGCAGGGCATTGTACTCGGGGGAGTTGTTGTTGTTGTTGTTCTTGTTGTTGATGAGGATGATGATGTTGTTGTTGTTGATGATGATGATGAGATGATGATGATGGTGGTGATGATGACCATGATCAGCATCATGTCCTCCCACTTTCAGAAACCACCCCATGTTGCACACCACCACACTGCAGGTGACAGTGCAACGAGTGGCACAGGGTTTAATGAACTGGCTGCATACACCATTGGCTCACAAAACGCCACCAACACAAAGCTTGAGATGACCACGCCTGTGTTCACCAAACCGGCATCCGCCCCCGACACACCGCCTGTCATGCAATTTGTAATAGAAGAGTCCATGGCGTCCAACGGTGTTCCAGCACCCAACAACCCAGCTAAGGTGCAGAGTGCAGTCGTTGCACCGCGCAGAGTGGCGGTTCGTGCGTTTGGTGGGTGGCCCCTGGAGTGGGAGGTTGCAGAGCAGGTGCGGTTGCTGAGGGGGGCGCTGCTGTTGGATGGCTTACATGCCAAGGATGGGTATGAACTGGCACGGTACAACGACCCCTTTACACCACCATGGCTGCGACGCAATGAGGTGTTGATTGAGCTCGACGAGGGGTGGGGTGAGGGTGTTTGATAGAGCTCGACGAGGGGGGGGGATGAGGGTGTTTTGGTGTTTGACAGAACTCAACGAGGGGGGGAATGAAGCTGCTTGGGCATGTGCGCGCGTGTAGTTCTTTTTTGTGTTTTGATTTATTTGATGAGGGTTATAAGCTTACAAAGACGCATCCAACGTTACACCAATACGCACGCAAGCCCAACACGCAAAACGCACTGCAAAACGCACCCATCAGCGCCGCAGGAACATTTCGCCAGCAATGCGTCCACGAAACCAACATCAACAACCTCGTGCACACCGGATCATTGTCGTGTAAACCAATGGGATCTAAAAAAGCAGTCCAGCGTGGTTTGTTATACAATTTTTTGTCAGGTAACGCATCTGTGGATCGTATCCCCCCCACGCAACACCCTCCCCACCCTCTCCTCACCCTCCCATACAGTACGATTCTTGGTGGCTTTGGCAATTACAGTCATTGCATGCCATTTTATAGACCCCCGCCCACCCGCCACATTGACCAAGCGCACATTGCGCAAGCTCCTCAGCACCCATACTGTGCGGATACGCGACCCAGCCTCTGTCCGTGCAGCACGCCTCTACTGGAAGACGTATGACCCAGCCAACCTAGCCAATCCCTCCATCAACAACCGCTTTGGGGTGGACTTTGAGCTCGTGCGTGCCTTCAAACCCAGCACCACCAATGATGGCGACTCGTGGGATAGTGCGTTGGAACTTGCTCGGGTGGTAAAATACGCAGAGGGACTGTTGCAGAGTCCACAGCAGCCACATGCAGCGGATGCTGGGTTGGTCACAGTGGATGGGCAGCCTGTGATATCAGATGCGTTGTCAGAGGTGGAGATTGCCATTAGCATTGCACAGATGGGGGAGGATCATGGGGGGCCACGCGGTGATGGGGAGGCACAACGTGGGGGTACTGAGGGGGTCCTGGAGGCAGGGCCACAATTAGTCACAGCAGAGGGTGTCGGCAGTGAAAGTGGGGTGCAAGTTACCTCCACAGCAGAAAACACTCCGGAGAGAACCCTGTTTGTGCCTCCTGCTGATGGTGACACACAGTTGCCGGCAAGTGTGAATGAGCTGCCCGTGCAGGATGTGGTGGTGGTGGATGGTGGGGTGGTGGAGGGGGTGAGTGATGGGCTGGTGGGGGTGGGGGTGGCAACCTAAAAGGGGTTGAGAGAGGGTGCGGGAAAATGAATTGAGCATCATATATGGCTGCCCTATATTTCATTATAATGGTTGTTGTATGCTCTTGTATGTATCCATGTATCACCGTCATGGTGGTTGTTTTGCTCCGACTCAGAATTGACCTGACGTCATCTTTTCTCACAATAACGATGCTGCAAGGCACTTGATATGATCTTGTCTATATACTCTTACTGTTGTAACGCACTAGATTTGTCTTACTGGGTACCATCACGAAAACCATGCACCAGCATCATGTCACACTATCACGTACACTTGAATAAGAACAAGGGAATAAGGACAAAGTCACAATACAAAACCCCCTCAATACCCAATTCGTTTCCCTGGAGGTGCATTCGCCTCCTCCTCAAGTTCAAAAATCGTCTTGGCATACCACTCGCACCCCACCCCCACCCGCCCCACCACCCCCTCTGGCACCCACCCCCCCACATCCACCACCGGCACAAACGCCCGCTGCTCAAACCACGCAGCAGACGCAGCATCTGCACACAACAACAACCGCCGCAGCCCCCGCTGCCGGGCCCGCTGTTCTGTGAAATCCAACAACGAGTCCCCCCGTCCCCTGTTGCGATAGGCAGGGTGCACGACAAACGCCACCAGCCAGCCACACGTGACCCCATCCGCGGCACTACCACAGGCCTGCAGCCATGCACATGCCCCTGGTTGCCCCTCTGTCTCCAGTACAGTAATGTCTGGGAGGACCTCTACCAAAACCTCCTCTTCACAAGGGGGCAGCACCACCCCATCCCGCTGTAGGATGGTCAGCAGCTCTGCCACCGTCGGCACGTCTCTATTTGTTGCCGTGCGTATGCCACTGTACAAATCCTGAGAGACCATGGTTCCAAAGCCATCCCTGGAGAAGAGCTCGATGAGCAGTGACCCGTCCACGTGTGCATCGACCAAGTGGGTGCGGTTGACACCATCACGACAGGCTGCGACGGCGGCGATGACAGCTGTGGGGAGGCCTAATGCGGTGGGGTCATCCACGTCGTAGTCCAGTGCTACAGGGGGTGCTGTTGAGGTGGTGGTTGAGGTGGTGGCTGAGGTGGAGGTGGTGGTCGAGGTGGTGGTGGTGGGTGCAATTGCGAGTGAAGGGGGTGCGTCATCATCGCTGTCAAAGGTACTTGTGTCGGTGGTGGTGGTGGGGTTGGGTGGTGGGGTTGCAAGGAGTGCTGGGGGCACTTGACATGTGTCCAAGTCACGCCCTTGTGCCTACGGGGTGGGGGGAGAGGGTGTGGTTATTATTTGTTTCTTTGTGTGTGAGTATTGTTTCTTTGTGTGTGATTATTGTTTCTTTGTGTGTGATTATTGTTTCTTTGTGTGTGATTATTGTTTGTTTATTCGTATGTGTCACACCAACCCTCACCCGCACACACCCACCCCCTCACCCTCACATTCTCATCCACACACCCTCAAATACCCTCACACCCTCACACACCCTCACACACCCTCACACACCAACCTCACAATACATATCCGTGAGTAATCGTTGTGCATCAGCAACTGGGAGCCAATAGGGCAGGTGTAGGTCAGTGACATCCTTCCCAGTTAAAAATATCAACTTGTCTGCTCTCAATTGCACTGCTGTTTGTGTGGCAACATCCACAGCATTGCAATTGAGCAGTTCACCTATGTGGGGTGAGGTTGGGTGTGTTTGACATGTTGTTGGGTGTGTATGCTAGGTTGTTGGGTGTGTAAGAGAGATTGTTGGGTGTGCAAAACAGGTTGTGTAAGACAGGCTGGGCACACACCACCACACACCACCACACACACACACACACACACCACCACATACCAGTCACACTGTACCCCAGTGTACCCATGACCACAATATTCCCAGCCTGCAACTGTGCCTCAAGCTCCTCCACTTGAATAAACCTCACCTTGCCTGTTTGACCCAACTGTGAGCCACCCACCACCCCACGACGCTTGGCTGTTACGTAATTACCAGTGACAGCACCGACAACTGGTCGAAACTGAAAACGGGCATTGCTGCGGGCATGACGGCGTACCATGTCCATTGAGGGGGCCTGTGGGGATGATGAAGGGGGGGGGGGTTGAGGGGGGGGTGATGAGGGGCGGTAATGATGAGGGGGGGGAAGAAGGAGGGGGGGTGATGAGACATACACTGTATATCCACATCCACCCATAAACAACACACCTTGGAGAGACGTGCTTGCACAAGTGTGACATTAGCAGAACAGCTTTCCAGTGCTGCTTGCAGTGTGGGTCGATCCGTGACACGATACCCCGACACAAAATGGGGGGTGATGCCACGATCACGCAACAGATTGTCAATCTGCGCACTGCTGCCAACCACCAGCACCAATCGCACCCCGCATCCTTGCAATAACAGCAGGTCATCCAGGATGGAGGTGATGATGGTGGGCTCTGCGATCACTTCACCAGGGATGAGCACCACAAAGGTGCGACCACGATGGCCCTCAATGTAGGGACTCGCAAGGCGCGCAAATTGGATTATTTTGGCAAAGTTTTGCTCCGCTGGTGGTGGTGGTGACTGCTGCTGTGTGATGGTGCTGTCATTGTTGCCGTTGGATTGGTTTGCATGGACCACGTTGCAACAATGTCTTGGTGGTGGTGCCCTTCTTTTCTGGAACCCAACTGCTAGCAGACGCCAACATGCTGCAGATTTGGATAATGATGGGAGCTGTGTTGTTGTAAACACAGCAGGCATTTGTTGTTCGATGACAAGCCAATCTCTCGATGGGGTTTTGTTGCTACATGAAGAGCTTTGAGAGCGAGCACTTGCTATTAGCTATTATGAATTTACCCTATGTACACACTCGCTCACAAATCTGTAACACAACCCTGTGATGCACTCGATACGTTCTTGATGTACTTGTAGAGTGTGCCCTGTGTGGCCTTGTATGGGGGTGCCTTCCATGCCGCTCGCCGCCGTGCCCACTCTGCCTCATCCACATTCACAGCATCCATCACGCGGCGCTCTGCGTCAATCACAATGCGATCACCATCCTGCACGAGCGCAATGGGGCCACCCTCCTGTGCCTCGGGTGCAACATGCCCAATCACAAATCCGTGTGAGCCACCAGAAAAGCGTCCATCTGTAATCAGTGCACAGTCTTTACCCAATCCAGCACCCATGATGGCACTGGTGGGGGTGAGCATCTCTGGCATGCCGGGGCCACCCTTGGGGCCCTCATACCGAATCACAATCACAGTCCCCTGTTGTTGGTGGTGGTGGTTGTATGTGCATATGTATGACATCAAAGACATTGTTTTTCCACAATAAACACACGGTAAACAAAACAAGCATACATTCATCCACACAACCCACTGCATCCCCCCCACCACCGCGCCCCCCCCATCACCGCATCCCATCCCTATCACCCTACCTTGAAGCTGTTGGGGTCCTTTGCCAATGCATCCAACATGTCCTCCTCACAATCAAACACACGTGCAATACCCTCAAACACCAGCCCCTCCTTGCCTGTTATTTTCCCCACACTCCCCTCTGGTGCGAGGTTGCCATAGAGGATGGTGATATGGCCGGTGGGCTTGATGGGGGTTTCCATGGGCAACACCACCTGCTGTCCTGCAGTGAGGTCTGGGCATGCCTCAAGATTTTCACCCAGTGTCTTACCTGGGGGGTGTGGGGGTGGCAAGGGGGGGTGATGGCAAGGGGGGTTGGTGGTGGCAACAATGTACAAATGCATACAGACACAGCATCTATATACATGCCCTTTATATAGCACCCACACTCTTCTCCCACCCCCACACTCTTCTTCCCACCCACCCACATACCGGTGACGGTCAGGCAGTGTGGTGTAATCATGTTGCGCTGAAGCAGGTACTTGAGCACACCAGGGGTGCCACCCACCTTGTGCAGGTCCTCCATCACATATCGACCACTGGGTTTAAGGTCTGCAATAAAGGGGGTCTGTGTGTGTGTTTACGAGGGGAACATGTGTGGGTGGGTAGGTGGGTGGGTGTGTTCGCCACCTGCCACCCTCTCTCTCATTCCACCCCCCTCTCATTTCCAACCTACCCTATCACTCCACCCCCCTCTCATTTCCACCCCCCCTCTCATTTCCAACCTACCCTATCACTGCAGGCCTGAAAATCATCCAGTGTCAACTCAATCCCCACAGCCTTTGCCATTGCAATCAAGTGCAGCACAGCATTGGTAGATCCACCCAGGGCCATCACCAGTGTCATGGCATTTTCAAAGGCTGCTCGTGTCATGATGTCACGGGGTTTGATGTCACGCTTCATGAGCTCAAGGATTGCACTGGGGGGGAAATTGGGGGGGGGGGAATAGGATTAGGATTGTATGGGGGTAGTATGAGTGTATGGGGGTAGTATGAGTGTATGGGGTTGGGAAGAGGTGTGCATGTTGATGAGATGTGTGCGTTGTACACCCTACACTAAAGAAATTTTGAACCCCCCCCCCCCCCCCCCACACACACACACCCAGACACACACACACACACACACCCATGTACACCCCTCCATCTCCCCCCACCCATCCCCCCCACACCTGCCAGCAACTTCACATTCAACAAGCTTCAATGGGTCCTCTGCAGGCACACTAGAGCTATATGGCAAAGACATACCCAACGCCTCAATAGCACTCGCCATGGTGTTGGCTGTATACATACCACCACATGCACCAGGCCCGGGGCAGCTGTTGCGCACAATGTCCACACGCTCCTCCTCTGTGATCAAACCTGCACTGTATGCACCTGTGTTGGCGTTTGGTATTTGTAGTGCTTGTAATGTGCGTATTTGTGACGTGCGTGTGTGTATGCTGTGTGTATTTGTAGTGTGTGTATGCTCTGTGAATAGACAAAAGACATAATCAAAGAGACACAACATTGTACATCTTTTTGATGTAACAACAACATCATCCGCCCACACTCATACCAAATGATTGAAAGGCAGACACAATGTCCAATGTCTCCTGACTGCGTTCACTGGTACCAGGTTTAATCGTGCCACCATAAATCATGATGGATGGACGATTGACACGTGCTGCTGCAATAATGGTGCCGGGCATGTTCTTATCACACCCAGGGAGGGAAATGTTGGCGTCATACCACTGGGCACCCATGACAGTCTCGATGCTGTCGGCAATCAGGTCACGGGATTGCAGGCTGTAGGACATGCCATCGGTCCCCATCGACTGCCCGTCACTGACGCCAATGGTGTTGAACATAAAGCCCACCATACCCTGTGCCTGCACACCAGACTTGACGGCCTTGGCGAGGTCCAACAGGTGCATGTTGCAGGGGTTACTCTCATACCACACGGATGAGATGCCAACCTGCCAATAGTCACATTGAACGTATGTGGTTGGATGCTCCTACCTCATCAACACCATCACCGCCATCACACCTGGGGTTTGTTGAGGTCTTCAGGGGACAAGCCCGTGGCGAAAAGCATGGCTTGTGATGCTCCTTGATACTTGGGCTGCGTGATACGGCTACTGAATTTGTTCAAACCGGGGGGAACATTGCTGCTAGGATTGCCTGATGGTTTTTCAGGGGCAGCAACGGCACACACGCGCAAAGCCGCCAGTGGTGCCATCGTTGACGAAGATGTGTGACGAAGTCGAGAGCAGCACTCTGACACTATAGATATCCTTTTTCTTATTACCCAATCTGACTAGGGTTTCGACATGCAATATGAAAAAAATGTTGTAATGCATCGGGTTGGTTTTAACCAACATTCCAAGTAAGTTCCAGGGTGCAGTGACACACCCAAACACTCACATGTATATAGTATGTGCAGCTTCATTATGTGCACCTTGATAGTTGAAAATTTGTGGATGCAGTGCTTGATTCTATTAAGAGCGCAGCAGTCAGCATAGTCAAAACGTGCGCAGCTCCATAATCAAACAGTACACACCAAACGGCGGACACTGACATAATTGTGCATTCCTCCCACACAGAGAGTGAAAACATGATGTACAGAAACGAAATGCAGAACAAGCAAGTGCGCAAAGACGTCCCGAAGCGTCTGTTTTGGGAGAAAAAAAGAAGAAAGAAAAAAAGAAGAAAAAACGCAAAAAAAAACCTCAATCAATAAAGTATGGGAAAGCAGCAGTATTCTCTCAGCATTCATAATTCATCATTTTCATCACATACAGGAAACATGCATGCATACATCATACAATGCAGCACTTGTCCTTGCTACGGCCCCCCTTGGGGGACATGGGCCTGTAGCGCACCGACTGTGCCCTCTGTGCCCACAGTGCTGCTATCACCAGCACTGTCAGCACCAGCACAAGACCACCTCGCACGAGCCATGCAAGGTGGGAATAGAGCCAAAACACTACAAGAGAATCAGTGCCATGCCATGAGCTTCCTTGGACGTGTCGAAGATAGGCAGTGCTTGCATTGAATGCAAATTTTCCATACATTGTATCCGGCATGACAGCCACCTGAGGAGACCGAGTTTTTGTTGGGTGTTGTTGTTGGGTGTTTATATTTCCCTCAGCATGGGTTGACAGTGTCAATACACAGCACCACCTCAACAGCATCCCCCCGCACACCTCTCCATCAGGATCGCTGTATACTGCATGTTGCACAGTGACAAACATGGGTCCCGTGGAAAACATGACTGTTGGATATTTTGTGCCAAAGGATGTTGCCCATGATGGCAATCGTTCAACAAGTCGTGCCATAAACGGTGCACCTGGTGCTGCCATCATGAATTCATTGGAAAACCCCAATGGGTGGGTTAATGGTAGCACCACCGTGTTGTTAAGCAAATCATCCTGTGTGCGAATGGTTTGTCATGACATCCACCCGTGGTACAATCATCACACCATTTCTCTTCACACATTTCTCTATGAACATACGCACCCCATACCAAGCGCTTGACGCAGCCCACATCAAGGTCTATGTAGATGCCGCCATACTTGAGCAGTACCAGGTAGCGAAACACGTCTGCACGTTGAATGTTGTACGGGTAGGCATCATATTGCGCCAAAAAGTGGGGATAGTGCACCTGCACGAAATCACGCATGCTGCTGTCTGTCCAAAGTATGTATTGCCAGTCATGATACATGTCACGGCACGATTTCACCACGGCTGCCCAGCGGTCAGGGATGATGTCAGTGGCCCACATCTGTGCCGAGGGTTTAGGGAGTTGGGAAGTTGGGTGGATGATAGACTTGGTGGAGAAATATCGACGCATCAACACCCGATCCATCTCACACCTCACCTGATGAACAATGCGGGGTATCTCAGAGGGTGCAGGCCGAGCCGAGGTTGGCAATTTGACTACCATGTTGAGTTGATCTTTGCCGTCCGCGCTCTGCCGCCCGTACAAGATGAAGCCCCATTTAGTGTATGCGTACACGATGGATGGCATGCATCGCAGTGTTGGTGAGAGTACACAGCACGCAGGGATGACGACCAACAAGAACGTCACAACCACCACCTTCGTACACGACGGTGGGCATTTTTTTTCAAAAGATGGCATGATGCTGTGCATGATGATGCACCTGCTGATCTGTCTTGCTGCAGGATCACCGCCGTTGCACTCAACAAACGCAGTTCAATTTTGCATCGGATGTGTTGGTGAGCCAGGACAACATATGGCAGCAGGTGTGCAAGTACAGTCCTGTGTTGCCGATGTTGTGTTGCCGTTGTAGTTTTTCATTTATCCATACAACTCCAATTGAGGAACAAGCACTCATACACCCCTGCGAAGTACTGACATGGGATAAAAAGTGCATCACAATGCAGGAGCAGCCACTCCTGCCTCTTCCACAAAATCCTCCTCCTCATCAGACCCCTCTTCATCACGTGTGGCAAACCCATACCCCAGCGACGATCGTGTTTTCACTGCCAGCAGCTGCAGCTCCTTCAAGTGGCTCTTACGGAAGGATCGAATGGCATTGGCCACCTCCTCCTCTGGCATGCTATACTCGGACAACACTGCTGCTGCCAGCTGCAACGACGGCTCTAGCGTTTCTGGCACCACCGCTGTCGCACCTGCTTTCTCCAACACCACCCCATGATCCACATCGTGCGCACGCACAAACGTCTTCACCTGGGTGTGTGAGTATTGTTTTGGATACCAGCTGCATGTGTGCACACGCAATAAAAGCCCCCACCACCCCCAAAAAGACACCTGTGGAAAGTTTTTGTTGAGTGCCCACACGCTGCGATAATTCGCCCCCGGGGTGTCCAATGTGATCACTGCACATGATGCCCGATGTGCCCCGACACTGTGCAAAACTGCTGCGCTCCCCGCATCCCCAAAGTACACCGGTAAGTCGAGCTCCTTTCCTGCCTGCACTCTGTCAGAGGACACGTCCAGTGCCACAAAGGGGATGAGTCGTTCTGAGAGCAATTGTGCGATGAGTTGCCCCACACGACCAAAGCCGGCAATGATGACATGGTTGCGTAATTCATCGACAACTGCTTGATTGGGTTGTAGTGCCTGTGGTGTGGGAGGGGGTGCATGGGTGTTTTGTGCAATGGGGGTGTTTTGTGTGTAGGTGTAATGGCAACGATTGTGTTGTGTGCAATGGTAATGGCAACGGTTGTTCTGAACACAATAAAGGAAATAAACAGACAATAAAGGAAATAAACAGACAATAAAGGAAATAAACACATCCGCACACCAACACACAAGTAAACACATCCCCACGTCCCCACATACCTTGACGTCATTCTTCTCAAACATGCGCCCAATCTTTTGCCCAAACTCAGCCAGGTAGGGCGTCAGCGCCATCGACAGCGCCACCACCAGAAATATCTCCCGCACACTTGCATTGCTCATCAACCCACACCCCATCGCCTCCCCCAGCAACACAAACGCAAACTCCCCACCAGGGGCCAGCAGCAGGCCCGCACGAGTAGCCTGGGTGATAGACAAGCCAAACAACCCACCCACTGCTGCTACAACCGCAGTCTTGCCCAGTATGAGCAAGCTGATGCCAGCCAGCACTGTTTTCCACTTGGCGAAAAATAATCCCACAGAAATTTCCATGCCCACTGTCATGAAGAACAGCCCCATCAACAGGCCCTTGTAGGGGGCAATATCACTTTCTACTTGGAGGTGAAATTCTGTTTCAGCAAGTAGGAGACCAGCCTAGAGGGGGTTGGGGGGGAGAGGGTATGTGTTCACAGGGTATGTGTTCACAGTCATGCATGGGGGGTATTTGGGCGGGGTATGTGTGTTTTCACACAATGGTGCTCATATACACATGATTTGCTCATATACACACCCTGTATTTCCACCAAACACACACCTGCATTCCCACCAAACACACACCTGCATTCCCACCAAACACACACCTGCATTCCCACCAAACACACCCCTACACACAAACGCACGTACCAAAAACGCGCCCAATGCCAGTGACAACCCTGCGATTTGAGTCAACACACTCGTCCCCATCACCACCAGCAGTGTCGTGGCTGCAAATATCTCTTGATTTCCCACATTACTAATTGCTCGATAGAGTGGGCGGAGGAGCGTGCGCCCCCCAATAATGATGCCCGTGATGCATGCAATGGCCTTCACACCCGCCACTCCAATTGCGTTGGCGATTTTTTGCAAGCCACCACCTGTTGTTGGGGAGAGTGTGGGGTGTGGGTGGGTGTATGTGCTCCCAACAACGTGCGTCTAGCAGCGTAGTGTGATGGTAATCACACGAAAAAACAGCAAGAAACAAAAATGAATAAGCACTATACAACATCATTATGAAGCATACATAATAGGTATCACCATCATCAACCTCACACATTCACCAACATGGTCAACAACCACCACACATCAACAACCACCACACATACTGCTGGAGTCACTGGGTGCAAGCAACGGCACCAACATCAGCAGCACCACCACCGCCAAATCCTGAAACAACAACACGCTAAACGTTGCACGTCCATGTCGACTCCCGTTCTCTCCCCTATCCTGCAACACCTGCATGGCAACTGCAGTGGACGACAGGGCTAGGCCACCACCCAAGATGATTGCTGCTGGGCCTGACATACCCATGACTGCATGGGCAAAGTAGGCCACAAATGCCAGGGTTGTCAGAACCTTGGGGGGGGGAGGAGGAGGTGTCGTGGGTGTGTATGGGCAGTGGGAGCATAGTGTATGTGTGTGTATATGTGTTGTGTGTGTATGTGTGGGTGTATAGTGAATGTGTGGTGTGTATACATGTGTGGGGGTATGTGTATACATATATGGTCTGTCATGCAGTAGCAATTCCTCTGTTTTCTTTCAAGCAGCAGCAACACATGCCTTACACAACAACATGCCCCACACAACCACCACCACCATTCCACCACCACCACGACCACCAGTACACCATACCTGTGCAGAACCCATGCCAAACACAAACTTTTGCATCGACTGCAGACGTTCCAGTGACAACTCCAATCCTATGTTAAAAAGCAAAAACACAACACCCAGCTCTGCAATGTGCCTCACGTGCTCTACATCCTTGATGATGCCAAATGCATGGGGGCCCACACATGCACCACCCACCTGTGTGTGGTGTGTTTGTGTGGATGTGGGTGTGGGTGCATGTGTTGATGTGATGGGGGACGTACAAATGGGAGTGTGTGTATGTGCAGTACATGTATGTTTGTGTCTGCACTGTATGTGCTGTAGATGTATGCTCTAGGTGGAGTATACACAATACATCCCCCACTCCCAAAACACCCCCCACCTCCACACACACACAGTCACACCCCCATACCAAAAAACCAAGCACAGCACTTCCCCCCGGCAGCTGACACACCAACGGCACCGCCACACACGCCGTCAACAACAACCATATCGTAACCAAGTAATCCTCTACACCATGGGGGATGTCCACTGCTGGCAGCTGTGCAAGTGCTTGCTGGGCTACCCCAGTGACAGAGGACAGCACTGCTGCTGCTTTGGCTCGCAGACCTGCACCAGCGGGGGTCTGCATGATGATGTAGCTTGCGAGGAGGGCTGCAAGGGCCATCACAGGGAGCTTGTTGCTGTGTGGGGGGGAAGTGAGAAAGGGGGTTGAGTGGGGTTTGGGGGTGGGGGATGGCTTGGGGTGGTGCAGGGAGGGTGGTGGAGGGAGGGGTGCATTTGTGTGTGTGAGATTGGGAATTTGGTCAACCACGCATGGTCAACCGCACATGGTCAACCACGTATGGTCAACCGCACATGGTCAACCACGCATGGTCAACCGCACATGGTCAACCACGCATGGTCACTCATGCAAATACAAGGAATACACCATAGAATGCACCATAGAATGCACCACATAAGCACCACATAAGCACCACCCACCTACCGTTGTACAAATTCCATCAGTGGGTTATTGCTGGTGGGCACATCATCTTGATAGCTTATCAACTGAGGTGCCTTGCCTTCCTCCTGTGTTTTCATATATATAGCTATGTATATGGTTGTAAAACCTTGTAAACGTGTACAACCATATACAAGCATGTATACAAGTACCATATGCATGTTTGAGTGTATGTACGTATGTGTGTATAGTGTATGTGTGTGTCAATACCAGCATGCTCTACTCACATGCGCACCCTCTCGACATCCACACCACATCCACAACACAAAACACCCTCTCTTAACTCAAAAACAACCATCCCTTCCAACTCGTAAACAACATCACTCAGACACATCATCCCTCCCCTTTCACACCTGTACACGCCCCTCCTCCTTGCGTTCCTTCCCCACACCACCCCCACTTCCCCCCAGCCCCCCGCTGCTGGTGCCTTGTCGAGGTGCATCCAGGTCTTGACTCTTGGCAACAGCAGCGGTGGTGGGATCCAGCTTGGAACCTTCCTTGGCTGCTTCTGCTGCTTGTTTTCTGTGGGTGAGTAGTGCGTGTGGGTGGGTGGGTGTACAGGTGTGTGTTTGTTTGTGTGGGTACGTAGGCGTGTGGGTGGGTGTGGGTGTGTTCATGAACACAAACACAATGCAGATCACATGCAATTACAACAACAACACACCCACTCCTCACATCATGCACACCACCACATCACACGCCATATCACACACACCCCTCCCCATGAATAAAAACACACCCACACCCACACGTACTGTTTTGCACGTGTCTCTTCATCCTTTTCCGCTTTCCGTTTTGTGTCCTCCAACACCCGAATCTCCTGCAGTGCCTTGACCAACGCCACCTGCGACTCCTTTGCCACTGCTGCTGCTTCCATTTCATCACGCACCGCTGCTTCTGCTGCCGACATTGCCGCAGCAGCAACCTGCTCCGCCTTGTCCGCTGCGAGATCTGTGATTTGACATCGCTTGGTCAATTCCTCCACTTTTGCTTCGTATTCCACAAGTTTTGTTTTGATTTCCAGCAGGGACCCCTCTTTTTCTACCAGTAGGTCCTTGGCAGAGGGGGTCTCCTGCGGGGGGGGCCCTGCGGGCCCCACCGCAGCCCCCCCCACGGCCTCATCCTCTTCGTCGGAGGTCCCCTCCAACTCCCGAGTGACAAGCAGTGCGGCGGCCCCTGTGGGCCCCTCGGAGGAACCTTCTTCAGCAGCTGCGACAGTGAGGGACTCGATGGTGGTTTGCAACTTCTCAAGAACGATTCCTGCTGCTTTCACTTCTGCTTTTGCTTCTTCGAGTTTGTTTTTCGACTTGTTGGCGTTTTCACGGGCCTGCACTGCAAGCTGGGCTACCTCTTGAGCCTGAGGGTGTGTGTGTTTGTAAGTGTGTAGTGGAGTGCAGTTGATGATGTTTGCTTGTAAAACAATATATACGTACATGACCAGTTGTTCATTGTTCACATACAGTTTTGTACACCCCTGCATACACCACACATCCCTACCCACACCCACGCACCCACACCCACCCACATATATATAATGTACACATACACACACACACACACCCCTATACACACACACCTCTGCCTCCAAAGCCTCCCTCACACTGCTTGCCTCCTCCACTCGAGCGGAAGCCCTCTTGAAACACTCCGCCAGGGGCTCCACCTCGGGGGGCATTTCCTCTACACCCACCATCTTACCCAGCTCTTCAATACCAAGGGCAGATGTGTCTTCTGGTAGTTTCTGCTGTGTGTGTGAATGGGGGGGGTACATGGGTATGTACACACGAGGAGAGGTATGTACGCATGAGGGGGGGGGGGATGGGTATGTACACACGAGGGTGTGTGGAGGTGAAAAGTGCTTTGAGTGACTGCAGCACATGTGTTGTCTCATGCACAAAGAGTCGATGCAGCATGTGTCATACAAGCATGCAATGTGTGTCAACACAGGTGCGCAGTGATTGCATCATCCTGCACCCTCTTTGCAGAGGAGGTGCATTAGACCACCACCAAGCGGTACCTCGAGTTGTGCTGCATCAGTGCCATTGCTGAGATTGCTTGTTTCATTGCCATTGCGGTGATCACAGCGTAGCCTGTGTGCGCAAAGCAAGTTGTGAACACACAGTCGTACACATCAATGCACCACCACCATCAACCCCAACCTGTGCAGGCGCACACTATGCGTACAACCACGCTGCCATCCATGTGTACATTGAATGCCAGCTGCTGACGATGTCAACGGCACTGGTATGGGCAAAACCAACGGTCTCCCAGTAGCCGATGTGTTTTGCGGTCTGTGTGGCTGTTTGCCCTGGTGCTGACCACAAATACGCATGCAGTATCGTGTCATTTTTTGTAATGTAGGGAGGTGCGTTTCGTAACGATTAGACGTTGCTGTGGGGCTCCATCGACAAGGGTCAAAGATCCTGCAGTCAACAAGCACTTCGCATCACTGTCCTCAACGTATACTTTACAGATTTGTGTTAATTATATTGATTAATACACCGCTAGCACAAAAACGCAAGCAAACACCAAGCAAACACCAGGCAAGCAAATATAGAGGACCGTCCCCGACGGCACCACTCCCCACACGCAGGTATACACATATACAAAACACACCCACTAGTGCTGCACATCACTACTGCTTGCAGTGCTGTGATCCACCTCTACATCGCTCATGGATGGCGATGCTGGTACTGGTGCCAGCTTTTTCCCTGCTGACTTGGCTGCATACTCTTGCAGCAGGGCAATCACTGACGTTGCATTGACTCGCTGCGCCTCCATCTTTGTGTGGGGAGGGGGTTGTAAGGTGTGTATGTGTGTGTGCTTGAAGGGTGTGTATGTGGGTGGGTGTATGTGGTTTGATATATACACATATATACACAGAAGTAGACATGAAAACCTGTACATGCATACACAAGGGAGTACACATAACGACTAACACCCACGCCACCTACCTACACACAGCATCCCCCAAACACACACATACCAACAAAACACCAACAAAACAACACACCAAACACCTACCAGTGGGGTGTTGTTCCACCTGTCCCGAACATGCAAATCCGCACTCCCCACTTCCAACAACATCCGCACTGCAGGCAGGTTACCCTCTGCAGCACTAATATGAAGTGCAGTACGAGCATCATAATCCCCTGCATTGACCTCACACCCAGCCAGCAGCAGACACTTTAAGAGGTCGAGGTCGCCATCGTATACACACTGACAGAGGAGGGAGGCGTGTGCTGCAGTTTTGCCCAACCTATTGTGTGGTGTATTGAGGTGTGGTGTGGTGTGTTTGGTATGGCAGTAGTGCAGTCAAACAAATGCAGATTAACATGCGTACAAACATCATCGATGTGTATCCTTTGTATATACACCACCCCACCCACCACGCTTTATCAAAAACACAACACCAACCCCTCTTCATCAACCCCACCCCTCTTCATCAACCCCACCCCTCCTCATCACCACCCACCACGTGTCATCAAAAACACAGCACAACACCCCCCCACACACATACTTGGCACCATGCTTGACAAGCAGCTTGATCGTATTTGCATGTCTGTGTTTACACGCCTCCCACAGTGGGGTGCCCTGAAATGCATCCTCCACATTTGGATCAGCACCAGCAGAGAGTAGTAATGCAACACACTCGTCAAAGCCCTTCACAGAAGCAAGGTGGAGGGCTGAACGGCGATCATAGTCTGCAGAGTTCACATCAAAACCCTCTTCAATTTGCTGTGTGTGTGTTTTATTGGGGGGGTGATGAGAAGGGGTGACGAGGTGTGTGTGTGTGTGTGTGTGCGTGCGTGTGTGTGTTTTCATATATATGTGCGTGTGTGTGCGTGTGTGTGTGTTTTCATATATATGTGCGTGTGTGTGTGTGTGTGTGATTACATGACACAGGAAGAGTACATGCTGAGTACAAACTGCATCAAGCCTATGCATTCCACATGAAAGATACAAACCAAGCATTCCCAACCCACACAAACCTCCCAGTACACCCCCCCCCACACAAAACACACCCTTACACCCCCCCCCACAAAAACAACACACACCTTTTGCAACAGTGTTGTATTCCCATGACTGGCAGCAGTCAAAAACATAAGTATCCTATCCTCGTCATGCTTGTCCACAAACCCCTGCACCATCGCCCGCACACGGAACCAATTACTCATCACCTGTTCCTGCCTCGTGGTCATTGGTGGCAAATCCACCCCCCCTGGCGTTTCATTGCTACTATCAGTGAGCTTTTGCGCCTGTGTGAGGGCCTCCACACTTGCCCACTGAAACGAGAGGGCCCCAGGGTCCTTGGCAACCACCTCGGAAAACACCTCGGCACCCCGGAGCCCCCTGAATTCTGACTGGGCGAGGATTTCGGCTTGGTTGAGGAGGTTTTCGAGGACGGTGCGGGCAGAAATGGGAAACATGGTGCAGATTTCGTTGTAGGACGATCGGTTGATGGCGAGGAGGCGGCAGGCTGTGCGAGTGCGAATTGTCTGTGTGAGGGGGGTGACAGGGGGGTGTTGGACATACGAGTGGGTGGTATGGGTGGACATAAGAGTGTGTTGGACAAGAGTGGAAGATAAGCAGCAGTGTCATGCATAGCAGTGTGCGTGTCATGTGTATTGTCATGTGTGTATGTTGTCATGTCTCTGCATGTTGTCATGCCCATCCACACTCCCAACAACACATCACCCACGTGACACACACCAACCCACCATCCCCCCCTCCCCTCTCCTTTCCTACCTCAAGTTGCGCAGTTCCAGTTATAAACGCAATCTCCCCCAACACGTCCCCCTCCCCCAGCACATGGCTGCTTCCCAGCAACCCCCCACCATGCACGCTTGTGTGTTCACCCAGGAGTTGAATGTCTTCTGTCATGAAGGGGAGTGTGCTGCTGTACTTTTCCATTTCACCACTCACCACAATAAACAAGTCATTGACGTATTCACCCTCATTCAGCACCTCCACCTGTGTTAGGGGGGGGGGTACGCCATGTGTGTGGGGGTGTTGTGTGGTTAGAGACAAGTGGTAGTAGTTGTATCATGCATACATAAAAACCACCCACACACCACCAGCACACCACCAGCACACCACCAACACACCACCAGCACACCACCAGCACACCACCGACACACCATGGGTAGGTACAGTTCCACTCGAGCTTTTGCCAGCAGTGCATCTAGAAACCTCTGCTTGCACCCCTGGAATATGTAAGCCATGTGTAAATCCTCTAGGTATAAGTAGCGCAACACCCGACGACGAATGGTGGCTGGGAGGGTACGCAGGACTGCTTCATCAGATGCTTGTTCGTTGTTGAAATGTAGTTTGATGTGGCTTTGCATGCTCTCACGCAAATCCTGTGTGACGGGGACCAAGGGGGGTACAGCGGTGTGGGAAAGGGTGATTAGGAAGACATACAACGGTGTGAAAAGGGATGATTGGGGGAACACAATGGTGTGGAAAAAGCAGTGTGTGAAAGAGACGAGTGTTGACACCCACAACCTCCCCCATACACACCCCTACCCCCCCACCCCCCCCGACACACATACCGATGGAAGGTCGTTCAATTTACTGTATGCCATCAATGCATGCATGCGCTCCCTATATTTCCCCACCCTCTCATCCCCCTTGATGATGGCCAAGGTGGTCGAACCAATGACATACGCAAGCAAAAACACAGAGACGATGATAAATATAATCGACCATATGCACTCGAGAACCAGCCATGCATGTATGTCACCATAGCCCACAGACGCAAACGTGACCAATGACCTGTGGTGTTGTGGTGTGTCAGTGGTGTTGTTGTGGTGTGTTTTTGTTTTTTTGTGTTTTTGTGTTTTTGTGTTGTGGTGTTTGTGTGTTGTTATAGTGTGTTGCTGCGTTTGTGTGTGGCTATTTGTGTATTGGTACGTGTGGGTGTGGAGGTATGTGTGTGGGGTGTGCTTGATAACGTGTTGCACACCCGAAATCATCACAACACACACAAAACATACACAAAACATAAGCACACAAAACACAACACATGCCCCGCATACCAATATAGTGCGTATATGTACATGTCAAACTCAGACATGGTGCTTGCATTGCTAAACCATGTTGTTGCCTGACCAACCCTGTGTGGAGTGTTGTGTGTGTGCAATGATGTGCGTGTGCAATGATGTGCGTGTGCAATGATGTGCGTGTGTACCGGAGCCAACAATGACATTACACAACATGAATATTTTCACAGACACACGCATGCATACACAGACACACGCATACATACACAGACACAAGCATGCATTTACACACAGCCACAAACACCCACAACATCATGCCCTACATCATGTCCCCCTACCATGTCCATTCACTAAAGTTGTATTGTCGAGCAATGAAATAAAACCCACATGCAAAAATGTGTTCAACAATAAACACCAACCACAGATTCTTAGTGACTGTTGTTATGACCAAGCTCACAGATAGGTTGTAGGTGAGGTAGGTGAAAAACCAATTGATGCGGTAACAGCGCAACTGTGTGTTGGGTGGGTGCGGGGTTGTGTGGGTGTTGTGGGATGTGTGGGTGTTGTGGGATGTGGGGGGGGGCATGAGGAGACTGCATGCTTATGTGTGTGTGTGTACATGTTGCTGTATTATCATGTGCCGCATGACACACACATCATGCACATACACAGCAATCATCATCATACAACAACAACAACAACAACAACAACAACAACAGCAGCAGCCCACCATAAAACAACATCAACCCCCCCCCCCCCACACACCCCAATCCACACACACGCACCATGTAGGTGAGTTTCAGCAGGTTTATGTATTGACTGGTTACATTGGAGGGACCATCAGCATAACCAGCAATGGCAGCACCAATGGTTTCAAACGGGATGACAGATGCAAGATCCACCCAGAAGTAAAACCTTGTGTGTGTGTGTGTGTGTGTGTGTGTGTGTGTGTGGTGATGAGGAGTGTGTATGTGGTGGACAGTGGGTGTGATGATGTTCTACACATGTGTATTGTACATTGTATGCACATGCTAAACATCACCACACCCCAACAAAATATCGACCACACCCAACATACCCACCACCACATCCCAACATCATCATCACATATCGTACTTGAGGTAGTTTTTTGCCAGCTGTTTCAAGTCTGTGATGAGCTCCCCCTCCACAAAACGTGCCACAAAAAACGTAACAACAATATCGACTGTGATGAACACTGTGAGCACATACTGTATGATGCTGCCTGCACTGTCATAGGGCCTGTGTATGATGTGTGCATGTGTGTGTGCAACAATATATAATAATAAATTATAATAACAATAATGTCCATACTTTATATGTTCACATCACTGGGCATCACCCACAATCACATACCACAATCCAACATTGTCGGTGAATGCAATCAGGTAGGGAATGAGCCATGCAGTGATGGCAGCCACGACCACAGTTGTGTACCACCAGACGCGATACCATGGGTTCATCGGGTGGATGATGTACCACGGCAAGTTGGCGGTGCGGCGTGCAGATGCAGAGGTGGTGGCTGCATGCCCCATGAATTTGTCTGCTGAGCTGGTGGGCAAGACTGCCACGCTCTTGTGACGCATGGTGGTTGCTCTGCCCAGACTGCCCACAGATGAAGCCCGCTCAATCCCGCTCTTGTCCATGCCAGATGCTGTCGAGCGTCGTTCAAACATACTAGGTCGAGAGGGATCCTCATCTAATCCTTTGGACATGCGTGAAAGCAATGATGGCCGTGACTGGATGGGTTTGACAGTGGGATCATCGGGAGGATTGCCCATCGCGCTTAATAACGGAACTCGCCTGTCGTCAATTGTGTCACACCAACAGATGCGAGCAGTCTGTTTACTTATTGTGTTTTATTGGCGGGCACCAAGTCCCAGAACGAGTAGGGCTTTCTTTCTGAATGGGGTTGTTCAATGTAAACACAAGTACGAGTGATTTGGCTGATACACACGCTGCATGGATGTGTGGGGAGTTATTTGTTGTAATGTCGAGGTTGAAATATATTTGTGTTTGTGCAAATGTAATTGGCCGGGGTCAACGTCTGGTGTGGTGTGTGTGTAGTGTGTGTTGGGGTGTGGGGTGTGGGTGAGCGTCTACACAGTGTATACATACTTACTTGCTAGTGGTGTTAATCCACACAGGAAAGTGTTCATCCCCACAGACAACTGTTCATCCACACACTGGCACCCGTTGTGTGGCCTGGCCGCAATTGTATTCTTTGTTTTCTTGGAAACTGCTTTTTCTCGACATACATTCATTTACAGCCACTCTCCAGCCACTCTTTGCAAATTGCAATTCACGTCAATACAGTAGCAGCTACACGCAGCCCCACAAAAACGGATCCACAGATCAATTGACACTAAACACAACCTGGTTTGTTCGTTTTCAAGCCCACCACTTGGCAGACAATGACAAAATAATAGACAACAAATCAACTTATGACAACCAAATACCATTGAACCCCACAAGCTCCACACCCATGACACAATCACACCCACCACTCTTTGTGGACATTCCCCTCGTCGCTGGTGCAGAAGAGGCTGCAAGCTTTGTGCGTATCAATGTAGACAACCCCCCCCACGATGTTGAAGACATCCTCAACGCCCTCCGTGCAGAGGCAGCCCCACTGTCCTACTGGCTGGACATTGCCAAATCCTACCTCGCCCGTGGCGATGAGCACACTTTTGACAGCATCCTGCAAGAGGCCAGCTCCGATGAAGTCATCAACCATTTCATCACACAGCAGGGTGGGCAGCATGATGCCCTGCTTGTTCGGTGCACGTTGGCAGCACGATTGGTCGAGCGGGCATCACAGCTTTCTGAGGAGGGGGGGTCGGCAGAGCGGGTGCTGCAGCGTGCAGACATGCTCACAGAGGCTGGTACATTGTTGACACGCATTCGTCAGGATGCAAGTAGTCGCACTGATCAGCTGCCATACATAGTTGCTGGGCAGTTGGCGCTGTGCAAGGTGTGTTTGTGTACGTGGGGCGGTGTTGGGGGGGGTATGGGAAGGGATGTGCACATGGGTATACATGTTGTCCCCATGTGTTGTGGTGGCAAGCAATGTTGAGGCAGGCATGCATGGTCACCCTGGTTTGACGTGATTGGTTGTTGACCATCATGTTGACCATTGACCATCATGTTGACCGTTGACCAAAACCACAGGGGGATGTAGCTGGTGCACAGGAGGAGTTTCGAAAGGGCATGCATTACAAAATACATGGGCAGCACAACAACAGTTGTCGACTGTTACTTGCATCCCTGTATTATGAGCAGAAAAACTTCAAAAAGGCACTCACGCTGTATGTGTGCTGCTGCTGCTGTGTGTGTGTTTTGCTGTTTACATGTGTTGCTGTGTATGTGTGTTGCTATGTACTCATGTTGTTGTGTACATGTGTATTGCTGTGTACATGTGTATTGCTGTGTACATGTGTGTTGCTGTATATGTAGCATGTGCACTCATCACCCCCCCCCCCCCCCCTCACACAAAGGTATTGTCAAGCACTCCGCTCCCAACCCAACTGCCCCCCGGAAGTACGCCTCGGCATAGCAGCATGTCAGTGGCAATTGGGCAACGTCGCCCAGGCACGTGCAGCCTACCAACGCATCCTAGCACTCTCCCCGACAAATGTGGACGCCCTACTGGGATTGGCATTGCTGGACATCAACAGAGGAGACGTGGAGAGTGTATCACAGGGGTTGCATTTGTTGCAGGAGGCGTATAGAGCAAATGCAGAGCATCCCATTGTGTGTTTGGTGTTGGCTAGGTATTTCTTGCTGAAAAACCGACCAGACAAGGTAGCTGTAGTAGTAGTATTCTTTGGGTGGGTGTACCTGGGTGTGGGATGTGTGTGTCTTGGAGGGGAATGTGTATGTGTGTGATTGTATGAATGTGTATATGGGTATTTATGGGGTGTGTGTGCCTCTGTCAACATACATCACCACGCTCCCCATTACCACTCCACAAATCCCCCCCCACAATCCCCAGGCAAAAGACCTTGCCCAAAAAGCACACGATACCTGTGACATCCCCACCATCCGTGCAGCAGCAGACACCACCCTGGGCAGGGCCCTCCACGCCCAGGGCCACCTCTCAGAGGCCCTCAAGTGCTACGTCACTGCTGCCCGCCTCCAGCCAAACAACCTCCTCCCACGTTTCGGGCAAAGTCAGGTCATCGTCCTCCGTCGGGATTACAACAATGTGGCATCCTTGCTGCTGCAGCTGCTCAAGGAGGCCCCGGGGTGGATTGATGCGCTGCGCCTGCTGTGGGCCCTGTCGTCCAAGGTGTCCCCTGCGATTTTGGGGGGGACCCTGGAGCACTTCAAAGTAGCGTGTAAAAAGGACCCCCAGGACCCCCAGTTGAGGGAGATGTTTGGGGATTTGCAAACCATGACAAACCCAGCAGAGGCGTTAAGGTGTTATGAAGAGGCCATTGCGTTGCATTGTGCACAGGGTGGGGGGGGGGTTGAGAATGGGGTTGGTGGTGAGAATGGGGGGCATGGTGGGTTGGATGGGGTGCCACCACGGTTGCTTAATAACACAGCAGTGTTGGTGCTGCAGACAGGGGATGCACAGCGTGCACAGCGTTTCATGAACACTGCGTTAGAGGTGATATTTGTTGTTGTTGTTGTTTGTGTGTGGGGGGGGTATATGAGTGGGTGGTGGTGGTAGTTTTGTGTTGTTTTGTATGCAACAAATGTATGATGTCAATACTCAATTGTGTATAATAGCAGTGTACCCACCCACCCACACAATACCCACCCAAAACAAACACCCACCAACACTCACACACAGCTGCAAGCAAAAGCAGTGGAGGAAGCAGCACAAGCAGGAACCACCGATGCCCATGCTGCCCTCTTGCAAATGACCCTCGCCTTTAACAATGCACGTGTCCTCGAAGCATGTGGCGAATGGGAAACAGCAGAGCGGTTGTACGAGCAGGCGTCCGACTCGTATTCGGATTGCTACCTGCGACTGGCGCTGCTGGCCAAGAGGAGGGGGGAGTATGAAAGGGCATTGGAGTGGGTGGGCAAGGCAGAGAAGATTGTGGACTTGCAGGCAGATGCCATGTGTATTAAAGGTGTGTTGGGGTGGTGGGGTGGGTGTATTGAGGTGGGTGTGTTGGGTTTGTGTTTGACGTGCAACATGTTTGTTTTGTGGTGCATGCTGCTGTGTCTGTTGTTGGTGTGTATGCTGTCTACAAAAACACCACGGTGTGGCTGGGTGTGACATATATGTTACCAAGCACTTGTATACACACACTCTGATGTACACATACACATACACCCACAGCATGTGTGTATGTGGATATGGGGCACCCTGATAAGGCCAGTGAGTTGTTTAAGAAAGTAGAGGGGAGTAAACAACTTGCTGCTGCGGGGGGGGCTCCACGAGGGGGGGCCGTGGGGGGCGCGGATGCATATGCTCGCATTAGTTTGGCAAACTTGCACCTGCATCACACGAGTGTTGAGCGATTCGTGCGCAAGGTACAAAGGGGGGGGTTGGGATGGGGATTGGGCGCTGTGTGTGTGACTGTACACGGTCGTGGCTGCACAACAAACACATTGATTGTATGGAGGGTGTTGTTTTATGCACAAATTACATACATGAATGAGTATGTTGATGTGGTCTGTGCAACACGTTGTCACTCCTCCAATGCACCCCACACACTCCACCACGCTCACACACTCCACCACCCCCCCACACGCTCCACCGCACGCCCACACACTCCCACCCCCCCACACACAGGCTGATGGTAGCAAGATGGTCAACAAGGATGAGGTCAATCGCCTTCAACGTGCCTATCAGCGGTTTGTAGATGTGTTGACCAAGGAACCTGGTAATGCATTTGCTGCTCATGGGCTGGGGTGTATCCTGGCTGAGGGGGGGTTTATGGAGGCGGCAAAGACGGTGTTTATTATGGTGCAGGAAGCGACCGCAGCTTCGTATGGATTTGTACAGGTGCATTGATGTTGTGTTTTTTCGGCATGCGGTGTTGTGGTGTGTGTGTGGTTGAGTGTGTTTTCACTGTGTCACCCACTTGCACCACATTTTCACTCCACCAACATATTATTCCACCACAACCCAGCACCACCCACCACCCAAAATTCCCCTTTGCTCCCGTTCATCCCCCCCTTTATTACCCCCTTCACACAGATACCTGAGGCATACATCAACCTGGGTCACGTGTATCTTGCCCTACACCAACCAATCAACGCTATACGAATGTATGAGTTAGCATTGACAAAGAGCAATCATGATCGGCGCCCAGCCATATTGTCTTACCTGGCACGGTGTGTATGGTGTATTGTGTACCATACGGTGGTGTGCGTATGAGAGCAACATGTTGCTGCTGTTCTACAAGCATCATGCAACAAACACCCCTCTCTTTTCAATACATCTCCCATCACCCTACTCCATGTACTTTCACTGACCTCAACCAACACGTATCCCCCCCTCAACCAACACTGCCCCCCCCCCCTCCAACAGTGCACACTATGAAGCACGCGACGTTGACATTTCCCACGTCCTGCGAGCCAAAGACGTCCTCCAGCGCGTCCTCCACCTCCAACCAAACAACCTCGAAGCCATTTTCGACATTGCCTTTTGCAGCCAAGCCTACTGTGGTCGTGTGGTTAAGAACGCAACCCCAGTCACTGAGGAGGGGAGGGTGAGTGAAATCAACATGGCACAGCGTGAGCTGGTTGCAGCATTGCGCACGTTTCGGCACTTGAAGTCATTGAGCAAGGCGCTTGGGTGGGATACGGATAGGGTTGGGAAGCATGTGGATTATATCCAACAACATGCATTGAAGGACACAGAGGTATGTGTGTGTTTTTTTGTGTGGTTTGTGTGGATGTTTTGTGTGTATTTTGGTGGGGAAAGGAGGGGGTGTTTTTGGGTGGAAGGAGAGGGTATTTTGGTGGGGATGTAGAGATACACCATCACATATACACCATCACCTACACCATCACCTACACCATCACACAAACCATCACATACACCACCCCAAATGCACCATACCTCCCACAGATCAAGCGTAAAGCAGTGGAGGATGCATGGCTCAAGTACAGCAAGGCACAACAACTCAAAGAGGCCGAAATACGCGCAGCAGAACAACAACGGGAGCTTGAGCGGGTGCGTGTTCTAGCACAGCAACGGGCTATTGCAGAAGCACAAGAGCAGCAGGCGAGGGAAATGGAGGCCAGGCAGAGGATGGTGAGGGAGAAGCATAAACAGGAGCGGGCGCTTGTGGTGGTATGTGGGGAGTTGTGGGGAGGAGGGGGGGGGGGATAGAGAGAGATGAAACCCTATATATGTATATATATACACACGCACATGCCCTGTATGTACACACACACACACACACACAATTATCATATGTATACACACAGTCGATGGAGGGTGGCAAGGGCAAGAAACGCAAGGGCAAGGTATGTGCGTGTGTTTGTGTATGGAGTCGACGTGCATGGTCAACACCATGGTCAACAAAATCACCCTATTACACCCAGCACACACCCAACACACACACCCAACACACACCAAACATGCACACCCTATAACACCCTATAACACACCCATCAAACACCCTGTAACACACAGGGTGGCAAGGATGATGATGATGGTTTTCTCGACGACACCCTCCTCCTCATGGGCGGGGGTACCAATGCGGGCCGGGGTGGCCCCAGCACTGCAGCACTCGAGGCAGCTGGTCTTGTGAGTACCAGTGAAGATGATGATGATTACAACCCAGACGCACCAGGTGAAGCTGATCATGAGGGGTCCCCTGCACCCAGCTCACCCGGTCACAGTGGTGGTGGTGGTGTGGGACGAGGAGCAGCGGGGGAGGTGGGGAGTGGGGGAGCGGCAGAGGGAGGTGGCAAGCGGCGTAGATTGAGTATGTGGGTGGTGGTGGGAGGGGGTGGAAAGGGGTGGAGGGGACATGGGGTGGGGCTGTGTATGTGAATGTGTGTTTGTGTGGGGAAAGGCATGCTTGGTACTCTTGTGTGTATGTGTTGGGTACAGTCATGTTGACGGGCATGACTATCTTCACTCTATGTATCCACTGCTCCATTCATCATGTACACTGCTGTGCCATCCCCACACACAGGTGGGGTACAAGACACCACCACCACTGCTGCAGCACACGACGACCTAGATGACCTTGAAGACGATGATGTACAAGACATGGATGTGGACGATGCTGGTGGTAGTGGGGTAATGAAAGAGGGGGCAGGGGGTGGGGGGCGTACACGGCGTCACATGGCTGCGTTGTTTGATGACGAGGAGGAGG
>VFQP010000601.1_pt1 | contig 63915 bp, 57 predicted proteins | sample 3512351 | NCBI WGS metagenome assembly VFQP01 (sample SAMN10412372, study PRJNA504923) | tailings metagenome | isolation source: Relicate 1 Philex TSF1 revegetated site | place: Philippines: Tuba, Benguet | collected 2017-08-29
GCTAGAGCGGGCGGCACTCGCTCTCGCCGAGCAGGGTGCTGGCGCTGGCGCTCACGCGCAGCACGAGCACCTCGCCGTCGACGGTCTCACCCCTGACCTCGATGACGTCACCCACGTCGGTGCGCGTCACGGTCATGCCATCGGCGCTCCACGCCTGCACGACGCGCTCGGCGGCGGCCGCGGGCGCGGCGGCAGCATCCCCGATGCGCAGCGCGGGGTACCGCTCGCCGGCGACCCAGAGCGGCACCACGCACTCGCGGGGCGTCGGGTCGTCCTCCACCATCCAGTCGCCGCCGACCATCCGCTGCGTGTCGTCGAGCAGGGCGATGAAGCGATCGCGGGCTTCGGAGTCGGAGCCCGAGCTCACCGGGGCGACCACGCACCCGACCAGAGCCAGGGTGGTCACCACGGCGAGCACACCTGCGACCACACGACGGCGTCGGCCCATGGCTGTCAGGGTACGCCCTCGCTCAGAGGACGAGGGCGAGCGTGCGACCCTCGTCGCGCTGCGAGCCGTCGGTGACGAGCTCGCTCTTGTCGATGCCGATGAGCGCCAGGTTGCGCAGCGACTCGGTGCCGGCGGCGAAGTAGTAGTTGTGGCCGATCGAGGCGGTGAGCACGCGGTTGGTGATGACGTCGACGGTTCCGGCCACGCTCATGACCCGCGCACCGAACGCGCTGCTGCCCGGGTCGGTGCCGAAGAAGGCGCTGTTCGGAATCGGATCCCACGCGGCCTCGCCCACGAAGACCTCGCCGCGCACGCTGAGCTCATCGACGCTGTCGGCGGGGGCTCCGGGCGAGCCGATCATGGCGAGAGCATCCACCGTCGTGGCGTCTTGGAGGGCCAGCATCGCCGCGGTCGAGCCGTAGGAGTGCGCCAGCAACGAGATGTGGGGCGGGTCGTCGGCACGCAGCGTCTGCAGTCCGTCGACGGCCCGCGCGATCGCGTCGCGGCCCTCGTACGCCAGGTCGAGGCTGCCGACGTTGAGCAGGGTGGGGGTCTGGTAGCCGATCCAGGCGACGGTCGCCACCGTCTCGACCTCCTCGGCGGCACCCGCTTCGGCCAGCAGCGACAGCCACGACACCTGCTCGTCGTAGAGCCGCGCGGCCGTATCGGTCCACTCGACAGCGTTGCCGCCGACCGAGATGAACATGCCCGGCATGAGGTAGCTGACGTAGTCGGCGGTGTCGAGGTCGCCGAGCACGATCGCCATCTTGCCCTGGCCGTGGGTGTCGAGCTGCAGGAGCGTGCGCGGAGGGTTCGCGGTGGCCGGGCCGAGCGCATCGGCCACGCCGTACAGCATCTGCAGGCGCTGCATGTTCTGCGTCGCGGCCGTGCGGCCGGCGCGCAGCCCGTCGAGCTCGAGCTCGCGGATCGTCGACCGCAGCACGTCGCGGTTGGCCGCGTTGCGCACCGCGACGGGAATGCCGTCGAGGTTGCCGACGAGCTCGGGCGCAGCGCTGAGCAACGCGCGCTGCGCCCGAGCATCGAGGCCTGCCCACCAACCGCTCACCTGAGGGGCTTCGGGGGGTGCCGCCAGCAGGGCCTGGAGTCGGTGGGGGTTCGACTCCAGGAGTTCCGCCGTGATGGCCGGGGGAGCCGCGGCGAGAGCGTGCAGCAGGTCGGCACCGGTGAGGTTCGCGAAACTCTCCGCCGTCAGGGGGGTGGCGGGAGCGGTGGCCGCGGTGCCGTGCTGCGTGCTGGTGGGCAGGTCAAGGGCCCTCTCGAGCGAGGGGCGGTCTGGGGTGGCGATCGCCGGTGCGACGATGCTCGTGATGGGAGTGTGCGGGGGGCTCGAGGGCAGGCCGACGGGCCCCGCCACCGACGCTACGGTGAGCGAGGCGATCACGACTGCTGTCGAATCGAGCAGCACCCCGGTTCCCCTCCGCCACCGGCGACCCGGGCATCCCCCGAAGCGGTCCCGCCGGTGTGAGGCCATGCTAGGCGAAAATCAGCCCCGTTTGGGGGGTGGACCGAACATTCTTCCCGACTCTCACCAACCCGTTACACAGCCGACATACAGCGGTACCTTCGGCCCCACAGGGATGCGCGGCGCGACGCTCAGCCGCCGTCGACGTCGCTCGCACGCAACGCAGCGGGCCCCTCGCGCACGAGAACCGCGAACTGGGCCGCGTCGATGATGCGCACGCCGAGCTCTTCGGCCTTCTGCAGCTTCGAGCCGGCGCCGGGCCCGGCGGCCACGAAGTCGGTCTTCTTCGACACGCTCGACGCCGCCTTGCCGCCCGCCGCGATGATCGCCTCCTGGGCGCCTTCGCGGGTGAAGCCCTCGAGCGTTCCGGTGGCGACGACGGTCAGCCCGGCGAGCACTCCCCCGGCGGCCGCCGCCGCTCCCGGACCGGGATGGCCGGGGGTTGCGAACTGCACCCCCGCCGCGGCCCAGCGCTCGACGATCTCGACGTGCCAGTCGACGGCGAACCACTCCTGCACGGCCTCGGCGATGATCGTGCCGACGCCGTCGACGGCGGCGAGCTCGTCGACGCTGGCCGCGCGAATCGCGTCGAGCGAGCCGAACCAGTCGGCCAGCGCCCGCGCGGCGACCGGGCCCACGTGCCGGATGTTGAGGCTCACCAGCAGGCGCCAGAGCGGCTTGGTCTTCGCCTTCTCGAGCTCGTCGAGCAGGGTCAGCGCGGCCGCGCTGGGCTGCGGGCCCTCGAGCCCCTGCTTCTTCTCGGCGGCCGTCGGGTTGCGGCGGAAGGGCGACCGGCGGCGCTCGGTGCCGTCGGCCTCGAGCTTGGGCAGCCCGGTCTCGGCATCCCGCACCACCACCTCGATCGGCAGGAGGTCGTCGACGGTCAGCGCGAACAGGCCCGCCTCGGTCTGCAGGGGCGGCTCGGCGGGCACGTCGGGCTGCGTGAGCGCCGCGGCCGAGACCTCGCCGAGCGCCTCGATGTCGAGCGCGCCTCGGCTGCCGATGTGCTCGACGCGGCCCCGCACCTGGGCGGGGCAGCTGCGGGCGTTCGGGCAGCGCAGATCGACGTCGCCCTCCTTCGCCGGTCGCAGCTCGGTGCCGCACTCGGGGCAGTTCGTCGGCATGACGAAGGCGCGCTCGGTGCCGTCGCGCAGCTCGACGACGGGCCCGAGAACCTCGGGGATGACGTCGCCGGCCTTGCGCAGCACGACCGTGTCGCCGATGAGCACGCCCTTGGCCTTCACGACGTCTTGGTTGTGCAGGGTGGCCTGGCGCACCTCGCTGCCGGCGACGCGCACCTTCTCCATGACGGCGTACGGGGTCGCGCGGCCGGTGCGGCCCACGCTCACGACGATGTCGAGCAGGCGGGTGTTGACCTGCTCGGGCGGGTACTTGTAGGCGATCGCCCAGCGCGGAGCGCGGCTCGTCGCGCCGAGCTCGGCGTGCAGGGCGAGCTCGTCGACCTTCACGACGACGCCGTCGATCTCGTGCTCGACATCGTGCCGGTGCTCGCCATGGAAGGCGATGAACCCGGCCGCGTCGGCGGCGCTGTCGTGCACGCGGAAGTGGCTGCTGATCGGCAGGCCCCAGCCCTGCAGCAGGCCGTAGACCTCGCTCTGCGCGGTGACGGGCGGGTTCGGCCAGGCGCCGATGCCGTGCACGAGCATCCGCAGTCGGCTCAGCCGGTCGCGCATGCGGGCCAGCTGCTCATCGCTCTTGCCCTCCGCCTTCTGGCGCAGGCTGCCGCTCGCCGCGTTGCGCGGGTTCGCGAACTCGCGCTCGCCGGCCTCGCGCTGCAGCGCGTTGAGCTCGTCGAACAGCGCGGTCGGAATGAAGACCTCGCCGCGCACCTCGACCAGCTCGGGCAGCTCGCCGGCCGGCCCCGTCAGCCGCTGCGGGATGCCCGCCAGCTGCCGCACGTTGACCGTCACGTCTTCGCCCACGCGCCCGTCGCCGCGCGTCGCCGCGCTCACCAGCACTCCGCGCTCGTAGCGCAGGTTGAGGGCCAGCCCGTCGATTTTCAGCTCGCACAGCCAGCGCACGGGCCGCCCGGCATCGCGCTCGACCTTCGCCGCCCAGTCGGCGAACTCGTCGGCGTTGAACACGTTGTCGAGGCTGAGCATGCGCTCGGCGTGCTCGACCGGGGCGAACAGGCTCGCGTCGGCCTGGCCGCCGACGGTCTGGGTCGGCGAGTCCTGGCTCTGCAGCTCAGGAAAGGCGTGCTCGATGAGCTCGAGCCGCCGCACCATGGCGTCGTAGGTCGCGTCGTCCTCCAGCACGGTGTCGCGCGCGTAGTACGCGTCGCGCAGCTCGAGGATGCGCGTGGTGAGCCGCTCGACCTCGGCGCGCGCCTCGTCGCGGGTGAGGTCGTCGACGTCGCGCACCGACAGCGTTCCGGGGTCGGGAGTGTCAGCCACGCGCACAGTCTAGGAGCGAGCCCTGACCCGTCGACAGCGCGGCTGGGGTCAGCCTCCGAGAACGCGATCGAGGTACGGGTTGGTGAAGACGCGGTCGGGGTCGAGCCGGTTGCGCACGGCGACGAAGTCGTCGAAGTGCGGGTAGGCGGGCCGCAGATCGTCGGCCATGCGGCTGTGCAGCTTGCCCCAGTGCGGGCGGCCGTCGTGCGCGCGCAGAATCTGCTCGGCGGCGGCGAGGTACGGGGTGTGGTCATCCCGGATGTAGCGGTGCACCGCGATGTAGCTGCTGGGGCGCCCGAACGCCGTCGACAGCCAGACGTCGTCGGCGGCCGTCGCGCGCACCTCGACGGGAAAGGTCACGCGCCAGCCGTTCTGTTCGATGACGCGGTCGAGCTCGCGCAGCACCGGGCCGACGGCGTCGAGCGGCACCGCGTACTCCAGCTCGCGAAACCGCACTCTCCGCTCGGTCGCGAAGATGCGGTGCGAGTAGTCGGCCACCTGCCGCGTGAAGGCGACGCGGCTCGCGAGCCGGTTGATGCCGGGCACCGTGCCGGGCACCGCCGAGCCGAGGCGGCACAGCACCGCGTAGAGCCCGTTGCCGAGCAGCTCGTCGTCGAGCCACTTCTTGACCGGGCCGGGCGGCGTGCGCGGCGCGTGGGCCGGCAGCCGGGTGTTGTTGCGGGTGAGCGCGAGTCGCGTGTGCGGAAACCAGTAGAACTCGACGTGGTCGGCCTGCGCCGAACGGTTCGGCCAGTCGTCGAGCACGGCATCGAGCGGCTCGGGATGTTCGTCCGCCGCCAGCACGAACGTCGGCACCGTCTGCACGGTGAGGTCGACGAGCACCCCGAGGGCTCCGAGCCCGAGGCGCGCGGCGGGCCAGAGCTCGGCGTTCTCGGTCGGGCTGATCGGCAGCAGACGACCATCAGCCGTGGCGAGCGTCACGGCGCGCAGTTGCGTGGCGAGGCCGCCGAACGCTCGGCCCGTGCCGTGGGTGCCGGTGCTCACGGCGCCCGAGATCGACTGCACGTCGATGTCGCCGAGGTTCTCGAACGCGAGGCCGTGCTCGTGCAGCAGCCCCGAGGCGTCGCGCAGTCTTGTGCCGGCGGCGAGGGTGACGAGACCCGTGCTCGCATCGACGAGCGTCAGCCCGGCCAGGTCGGTGAGGTCGAGCTGCACGCCCGGCGCGACGGCGATGCCGGTGAACGAGTGGCCCGCACCGATCGGCTTCACGGTGAGGCCGTCGGCGCGGGCGCGGGCGATCGCCGCGACGACCTCGTCGCCGCTCGCCGGGCGCTCGACGCGCACGGGTGTGACCTGCTCGGTGCGGGCCCAGTTGCGCCACGGTGTCGAGGTGCCGGTGGCAGGTGCGAGCTGCGTCACAGAAAAACCCTCCCCTCGCCGCGGTAGGTCGGCAGCTCGCCGACCACCCGGTCGCCGTCGACGACAGCGTAGGCATCGAGGTGCTCGGCGAGCTCTCCGGCCTTCGTGTGGCGCAGCCAGACCCGATCGCCGACGCGCAGACCCGCGGCGGTCGGCCCGCGCAGAGGGGTCTGCACCTCGCCTGCGGCCTCGGTGCTGAGCATCCGGAGGCCCTCGGGCCAGACCACCTGCGGAAGGCGGTCGGGGCCGGGCGGTCCGCTGGCGATCCAGCCGCCGCCGAGGAGGGTGACGATGTCGGGCGCCGGGCGCCGCACCACCGGCAGCGCGAACGCCGCGGCGGGCGCGGGCGTGAAGCCGCGGTAGGTATCGAACAGGTGCGGCCCGAGCAGTCCGCTGCCGGCGGCGAGCTCGGTGACGCTCGCGTCGGCGGCGGTGGTCTCGAGCGAGCCGGTGCCGCCTCCGTTGACGAACTGCAGCGGGGTGCCCGCGGCCTCGGCGATCGTGCGCACGGCGGCGACGGCGCGGCCGCGGCGCTCGGCGAGCTCGGCGCGCGAGCGGGCCTGGATGCCGCGCACGAGCGCCCCGCGCACTGGACGACCAGCGGGTGCATCGCCGAGGCCGGCGATCTGCGCCTCGTAGGCCATGATGCCGACGAGCGTGACGCCGGGGCGCTCGACGACCGCGCGCGCGAGGGCGGCGAGCTGCTCGGGCGTGTGCAGCGGGCTGCGACGCACGCCGAGGTGGCCGAGCGGGCCGCGCCAGCTCGCATCCAGTTCGAGGGCGATGCGGATGCTCGGCCTCGCGCCCGGCGCGACGACCGCGTCGATCACATCGAGGTGGGCGACGTCGTCGATCATGAGCGTCACGCGCGCGGCCAGCTGCTCGTCGGCGGCGAGCCGCGCGAGGGCCGCGCGATCGGTCGTGGGGTACCCCACCACGACGTCGTCGATGCCGCTGCCGCCCGCCGCGCGCGGGCTCGCAAGCCACAGCGCCTCGGGCAGCGTGTAGGCGAGCACTCCCGCGAAGCCGGGGCGCGCGAGCACCGCGTCGAGCACACCGCGCACGCGGATCGACTTGCTCGCCACACGAATCGGCACTCCCCCGGCGCGCCGCACCAGGTCGGCGGCATTGTGGGCGAGCGCCGCACGGTCGATGACACCGAGCGGCGGGTCGAGGTGCGCGGTGGCCGCGGTGAGGCGCGGCCAGAACGCGGCCGGGTCGGCGCCGGGGCGCTCGGCAGGCACGTCGTCGAGACGCAGGAGCGCGGCGTCGGTCACGGCGCCAGTCTAGGGAGCAGGAACGAGCAGGTCGGCCGCCACCGTGCGGTCGATCGTGCACTGCCCGAGCACGCGCGTGCCGACGTACACGACCGCGGTCTGTCCGGGTGCGACCCCGAGCAGCGGCTCGAGCGGGCGCACGACGAGCTCGCCACCGTCGACGAACGCGGATGCGGGCACCGGGTCGGCGTGCGCGCGCACCTGCACGTGGCAGGCGAACGGCAGCACCGCATCCGCACCGTGCTCAGCGCCGGTGTTGCGAGTGGTGTCGCGGGTGGTGACGCCGCTCGCGACCGGGTCGGCGCCGGCCCAGGTGTACCGGGCTCCGGCGAGCTCGGCGATGGCGAGCGCCTCGCGCGGGCCGACCACGACCTCGTTGGTGCGCGGGCGCACCTCGAGCACGAACCGCGGGCGACCATCGGGCGCGGGCACCCCGAGGTTGAGGCCGCGCCGCTGACCCACCGTGAAGCTCGTCGCGCCGTCGTGCTCGCCCACCTGCGCGCCGTCGCGATCGACGATCGCTCCCGTCGCGGGCGGGATGCGGTCGGCCAGCCAGCCGCGGGTGTCACCGTCGGGGATGAAGCAGATGTCGTGGCTGTCGGGCTTCTGCGCCACGGTCAGACCGCGCTGCTCGGCCTCGGCGCGCACGACCGCCTTCGACGGGGTGGTGCCGAGCGGAAACCACGCGTGCGCCAGCTGCTCGGCCGTCAGCACGCCGAGCACGTACGACTGGTCTTTCGCCTCGTCGCTCGCGCGATGCAGCTCGCGGCCGTGCGGGCCCTCGACGATGTGCGCGTAGTGCCCGGTGACGACGGCGTCGAAGCCGAGCGCGAGCGCCTTCTCGAGCACGGCCGCGAACTTGATGCGCTCGTTGCAGCGCATGCACGGGTTCGGGGTGCGGCCGGCCGCGTACTCGCTGATGAAATCGTCGACCACGTCGGCGCGGAAGCGCTCGCTGAAGTCCCAGACATAGAACGGAATGCCGAGCTTCTCGGCCGCGCGGCGGGCATCGAGGCTGTCTTCGATCGTGCAGCAGCCGCGGCTGCCGGTGCGCAGGGTGCCCGGCATGCGGCTGAGCGCCAGATGCACGCCGACGACCTCGTGGCCGGCATCCACCGCGCGCGCAGCGGCGACGGCGCTGTCGACGCCGCCGCTCATCGCTGCCAGAACCCGCACCCCTCCAGGGTACGCGGGGTGGCCGGGCGTCAGCGGCCGAGGCGAGGAGTGCGGGCGGCGAGGCCCGCAGCCTGGGCGCGCTCGACCGCCGCGGGCAGGGCGTCGAGCAGCGCGTCGACGTCGCCCTCGGTCGTCAACGGTCCGAGCGTGATGCGCAGAGCCCCGCGCGCCTCGGCCTCGGTGAGTCCCATCGCGAGCAGCACGTGGCTCGGCTCCGGCACCCCCGCCTGGCACGCCGACCCGGTCGAGACGGCGATGCCCGCCGCGTCGAGCAGCATCAGCAGCGAGTCGCCCTCGGCGTCGGGCACGGTCAGGTGCAGGGTGCCGGGCAGGGCGAGCGCGTCGAGCTCGGCGCCCCGCGCCGGGTCGGTCGCGACCGCGGCGGCCCCGGCGGCGCCGCGCAGCACGGCCTGCGGCACGCGGCTCCGGATGCCCTCCGCCAGCCGCGCGCGCAGCATCCGCTTGCGCCCCGCGCGCTCGGCGAGCTCGGCGTGCGCGAGCTCGGCCGCGACGGCGAAGGCCTCGGCGCCCGCGGCGTCCATGGTTCCCGAGCGCCCGCGCTGCTGGCTGCCACCGTGCAGCAGTGGAACCACCTCGGCGCCGCGCCGCAGCACGAGCGCCCCGACCCCGACGGGGCCGCCCACCTTGTGCGCCGAGACCGAGACCGCCGACACCCCGTGCGGCAGGGGAGACAGCGGCACCTGCCCGTAGGCCGCGATCGCGTCGACGTGCACGGGCACGCCGACGGCCGCGGCGAGCGCGGCGGCTTCCGCCACCGGCTGCAGCGTGCCGACCTCGTTGTTCGCCGCGAGCATCGTGAGCAGCGCGACCCCCGAGCCGTCGCCGAGCGCGTCGGCGAGGTCGTCGAGCCGCAGCGCCCCGAGCGCGTCGACCTCGAGCCAGCGCAGCTCGGCGCCCTCGTGGGCGGCGAGCCACTCGACGGCGTCGAGCGCCGCGTGGTGCTCGGCGCGCGGCACGAGGATGCGCGGTCGCGGCAGCGGTGCCGAGCGCACCGCGCCCGCCGCCGAGCCCGCCGAGCCCGCCGCCGCCGACCCCGCCGCGGGGGTGCCCGCGGGCGCAGCGCCCTGGTTGCGCATCCACCACAGCCCCTTGATCGCCAGATTGACGGCCTCGGTGCCGCCGCCGGTGAACGTGACCTCGATCGGGTCGACGCCGAGCGTCGCGGCGATGCGGGCGCGGGCGTCGTCGACGAGGGCTCGGGCGCGCTGCCCGGCCGAGTGGATCGACGAGGGATTGCCGACGACCTCGAGCGCGGCCAGGTAGGCCGAGCGCACCGCAGGCGGCATGGGCGAGGTCGCGGCGTGGTCGAGGTAGATCATGAACGGCCTCCTCCCTCGCGGTGACCTAGCCTAAGACGCATGCCCGCGAACGACCCCTTCGACCGCTTGGGCGTGCACGTGGCCGACGGTGTCGGCGAGCTGCGGGTGTTCAGCGCCCACGCGACCGGTCTCGAGCTGTGCCTGTTCGGCGACGACGACCCCGGCTGGGTGGCCGAGACGATCGACCTCGAGCCGGTGGGTGACGGCATCTGGCGGGCCCGCACCCCGGCGCTGCGGCCGGGCGCCCGCTACGCCCTGCGCGCCGACGGCCCGACCGGGCCCCGCCACGACTTCGACCGCGAGCGGCTGCTGCTCGACCCGTACGCGCGCGGTCTCGCCCGCACGCCCGACGGCGGGTGGCGCGCCTACGTGCAGGACGACTCCTTCGACTGGGGCGGCGTCGAGAAGCCGCGCGTGCCGCGCGATCGCGTCGTGCTGTACGAAGCGCACGTCAAGGGCCTCACGAAGCTCGCCCCCGAGCTGCCGGAGGAGCTGCGCGGCACCTATGCCGGCCTCGCCCACCCGGCCACCATCGAGTACCTGCTCGACCTCGGCGTGACGACCGTCGAGCTGCTGCCGATGCATCAGTTCGTCAGCGAGCAGCGCCTGCAGGGTCAGGGGCTCGTCAACTACTGGGGCTACAACACGCTCAACTACTTCACCCCGCACGCCGCGTACGCCACGCGCTCCGCGCAGTTCGGCGGCACCGGAGCCGTGCTGCGCGAGGTGAAGGGCATGGTCAAGCTGCTGCACGAGGCGGGGCTCGAGGTGGTGCTCGACGTCGTCTACAACCACACCGCCGAGGAGGGGCCCGAGGGGCCGACGACGAGCTTCCGGGGTCTGGATGCCGCCACCTGGTATCGGCAGACCGCCGAGGGCGGCTACATCGACACGACCGGGTGCGGCAACACCATCGACTTCTCGCAGCCGATCGCGCAGCGGCTCGTGCTCGACTCGCTTCGGTACTGGGCGAACGAGGTGCAGATCGACGGGTTCCGCTTCGATCTCATGGCGACCCTCGGGCGGGATGCCGATGCCGAGTTCGACCCCGAGCACCCGTTGCTGCGGGCCATCCTCGACGACCCGGCGCTGCAGGGCGTGACGATGATCTCCGAGCCGTGGGATGTCGGTATGGGCGGCTGGCAGGTGGGCCGGTTCCCGGCCGGGTACCACGAGTGGAACGACGGGTTCCGCGACCGGGCGCGCGCGTTCTGGCTGACCGATGTGGGGGCGGCGCGCTCGCACGGCACCGCGCCGGAGGGCATCGGATCGCTCGCGCGCCGCATGACCGGCAGTGCGCACGTGTTCGCCGAGGAGCGCGGCCCGCTCGCGAGCGTCAACTTCATCACCGCCCACGACGGTTTCACGCTCGCCGACCTCACCGCCTACAACGCGAAGCACAACGTCGGAAACGGCGAGGACAACCGTGACGGCACCGACAACAACCGCTCTTACAACTTCGGGGTCGAGGGCGCCACCGACGATCCGGTGATCACCGCCGACCGCCGGAAGGCCATGCGCAATCTGCTCGGCACGCTGCTGCTGAGCGCCGGCATGCCGATGATCACCGCGGGCGACGAGATCGGCCGCACCCAGCGCGGCAACAACAACGCCTACTGCCACGACAGCGAGCTGACCTGGGTCGACTGGAACCTCGACGGCTGGCAGCACGACCTGCGCCGCGTCGCGCAGCGTCTGCTGCAGCTGCGCCGCGAGAACCCCGCCCTGCGGCCGACGCGCTACGGGCGATGGGGCGAGACCGTGCCGAGCGCCACCCAGATGGACTGGTACAACAACGACGGCAATGCCATGACGATGGAGGACTGGGATTCGCCGGCCGAGCGCACGCTGCAGTACCTCGCCGCCTCGACGCCCGAGTCGGAGCCGTTCAACCGCATCCTGCTCATCGTCCACGGTCTGGAGGAGCCGGTCGACGTCACGCTGCCCGCGCACACCGGCGTCGAGAGCTACACCCTGCTCTGGGACAGCGCTCACGACCGCCTCGACGAGCACGAGCCCGTGCACACTCCGGGCGAGCGGCTGACGGTCGGGCCGACCTCGATGCTGCTGTTCCGGGCTGATGGAGCGCCGGGATGCGGCGCGGCCGATGGAGGGCCGGGAGGCGGCGCGGCCGATGGCTAGCGGGCCGGGAACACCCGCCACCGTGGCGCTCGTCGCGGCGGGCATCCCGTTCACCGCGCACACCTACGCGCACGACCCGACCACCACCAACTACGGCCTCGAGGCCGCGCACGCCCTCGGGCTCGACCCCGATCGCGTGTTCAAGACGCTGCTGGCCGAGGCCGACGGTCGGCTGGTCGTCGGCATCGTTCCGGTGACCGGGATGCTCGACCTCAAGTCGCTCGCCGCCGCCGTCGGGGCCAAGCGCGCCCAGATGGCCGAGCCCGCCGTGGCCGAGCGCAAGACGGGCTACGTGGTGGGTGGCATCTCACCGCTGGGTCAGAAGAGCGCGCTGCCGACCGTGCTCGACGAGACCGCGGCCCTCTGGGAGACGATCTTCGTCTCGGGCGGTCGTCGCGGCTTCGATATCGAGCTCGCCCCCGACGACCTGCTCGCGCTCACCGGCGGCCAGCTGGCCGACATCGCCCGCTGACCGCCCTGCTCACGCAGCACAGCGGGCGGGCTAGTGGGCGACCGCGACCAGGCCGAGCTCGGCCGGGCTGGCGAGCAGCGCGTGCCGCGGGGTGACCCGCACGTTGTAGCCGAACGAGCCGGAGCGGTCGAGCGGCACGGTGCCCGTGAACGTCGCCGGCTGGCCCAGCTCGTGCTCGGCCAGCTCGAGCGGCTGCCGGTGCACGTCGGCGAGGTCGTCGCCGTTGCGGGCCCGCCCGAACACCACCTCGACCAGCACGTCGTCGGCCGAGAGCCCCGCGAGCTGCACGTGGGCGCGCACCTTCAGCTGGTCACCGACCTGGGGCGACTGCACCCCACCCGACTCGACGTGGGTGACCGAGACGTGCGGCCATTCGCGCGCGACGTGCGCCTTCCAGCCGGCGAGGTCTCGGGCCGGGCGGTGGTCGTCGGCAGCGATGGCGCGGTGGGCGTGCGCGGCCGGCACGTAGAGGCGCTCGACGTACTCGCGCACCATGCGGTCAGCCGACAGCTCGGGCGAGAGCGTGGCGAGGGTGTGGCGAATGCTCTGCAGCCACCGCGTGGGCAGCCCTTCGGCATCGCGATCGTAGAACCGCGGCGCGATCTGGTGCTCGATGAGGTCGTACATGGCTTCGGCCTCGAGCTTGTCGCGCTCGGCGTCGTCGCCGGCGGCATCGGCGGTGGGAATCGCCCAGCCGTTCTCGGCGTCGTAGTACTCGTTCCACCATCCGTCGAGGATCGACAGGTTGAGCGAGCCGTTGAGGGCCGCCTTCATGCCGGATGTTCCGCACGCCTCGAGCGGACGAAGCGGGTTGTTCAGCCAGATGTCGGTGCCCGGGTAGAGCAGCCGCGCCATGCCGATGTCGTAGTTCGGCAGGAAGACGATGCGGCGCCGCAGCTCGGGCTCGGCCGCGAAGCGCACGAGCTTCTGGATGAGTGCCTTGCCGCTGTCGTCGGCGGGGTGCGACTTGCCGGCGACGACGAGCTGCACCGGGCGCTCCGGATGCGTGAGCAGAGCCCGCAGGCGATCGGGGTCGTGCAGCATGAGGGTGAGGCGCTTGTACGTGGGCACGCGCCGCGCGAAGCCGATGGTGAGCACGTCGGGGTCGAGCAGCTCGGCCATCCAGGCCGGAGCGGCGATGCCGGGGTTCTGCTCGGCCCACGCGGCCGCCATGCGCTCGCGCGCGTCGGCGACGAGCTGCTCGCGCATGGCGCGGCGCACCGACCACAGGTCGGCGTCGGTGATGGCGGGTGAGTTCCAGTCGCAGGCGGCGGTCTCGAAGGTGCCGAGCTTGCTGTGGGCGAGCTCGACCATGCGCGGGTCGGTCCACGTGGGCGCGTGCACCCCGTTGGTGACGGAGGTGATGGGCACGTCATCCTGATCGAAGCCCGGCCAGAGGGCACCGAACATGCCGCGCGAGACGTCGCCGTGCAGGCGCGAGACGCCGTTCGAGCGCTGGGCGAGCCGTAGCCCCATGACGGCCATGTTGAAGACAGCGGGGTCGCCGCCCTCGTAGTCCTCGGCGCCGAGCGGCAGCACGTCGGCGGCCGCGACGCCCGGCAGGAGGTCGGTCGACAGGTAGCGCTCGATGAGGGCGGCGTCGAAGCGGTCGATACCCGCTGGCACCGGCGTGTGCGTCGTGAAGAGGGTGCCGGCGCGCACGACCTGCAGGGCCTCGGCGAAGCTCAGGCCGCCTGCGACGAGGTCGCTGATGCGCTCGAGGCCGAGGAAGCCCGCGTGGCCCTCGTTGGTGTGGAAGACCTCGGGGGCGGGGGTGCCCGACAGCGCCACGTAGCGCTTGATGGCGCGCACGCCGCCGATGCCGAGCAGCAGCTCTTGCAACAGGCGGTGCTCGCCCCCGCCGCCGTACAGCCGGTCGGTGACGCCGCGGAGGGCGTCGCTGTTGTCGGGGATGTCGGTGTCGAGCAGCAGCAGCACGACGCGGCCGACCTGCATCTGCCATACGCGGGCGTGCAGGGCCTCGCCGCTCGGCAGGCTCAGCGAGATGCGGGCGGCGCTGCCGTCGTGCTCGCGCAGCAGCTGCATGGGCAGGCCGTCGGGATCGATGAGGGGGTAGCTCTCGCGCTGCCAGCCGTCGGGATCGATCGCCTGGCGGAAGTACCCGGCGCGGTAGAACAGGCCCACGCCGATGAGCGGAACCCCGAGGTCGCTCGCGCTCTTGAGGTGGTCGCCGGCCAGGATGCCGAGGCCGCCGGAGTACTGCGGAATCGCCGAGGCGATACCGAACTCGGGCGAGAAGTAGGCGATGCGGGCGGGAGCGTCGCTGAGCGACTGGTACCAGCGCGGCTGCTCGAGGTAGGCGGTGAGGTCGTCGCGCAGAGCCGAGGCCTCGGCCAGGAAGCTCTCATCGCGGGCGAGCTCGTCGAGTCGCGCGGGCTCGACGGCGCCCAGCAGGGCGACGGGATCGTGCCCGAGCTGCTCCCAGCGCTCCGGGTCGATGCGCGCGAACAGCGCCTTGGTGGGCTCGTGCCACGACCAGCGCAGGTTGGCGGCGAGCGCCGCGACGGCGTCGAGCGCCTCGGGCAGCACGGTACGGACGGTGAAGCGGCGGATCGCCTTCACGCTCATCACTCCTCGACCGGGGGCGTGGTGGGGGGAGCCCCGGGATTCTCCACTCTAGGCGAGCGCGAGCGCGGTCGGGAACCGGTTCCAGGCGCGAGGGCCGACGGGCGGCGCTGGGCGGCGCAAACACACCTTAACGACGAACAGGGCCGGTCTCGCCATGGGGGGATGCGAGGTCGGCCCTGTGCTCCGGAGCATTCGGGTTGCTCCGTCTGTCGGGACGCTCCGCGGGCTTCGGGTCTACCCGCGGTTCGTTTTCCGAACATCAGCGTACGGCCCCTCGCCCGCGTCGGCCAGGTCCTGATGACAATTCACGTACCCCGGCCGGGGGACATTCTGTCCGCATAAGGGAGGACACTGTCGCGGATGCCGCACCAGCGTAGGGTCGAAGGGTGGCTTCGACGCAGACCCCGCCCTTCACCCCGCGCATCGGGCGCATCCCGATCCGCTCCCTGAGCCCGCAGCAGCCCGAGAACCGCTGGCCGAGCACGGCCTACGTCGGAGAGCTCGTGCCCTTCGCCGCCACCGTGTTCCGCGAGGGGCACGACCGGCTGGGCGCCGAGGTCGTGCTGACCCTGCCCGATGGCACGGTCGCGCGCCACCCCCTCACGCAGCGCGTCGCCGGCACCGACCGCTGGCAGACGGAGGTTCTGCTCGAGCAGCCCGGTGAGCATCGCTGGCATGTCGAGGCCTTCGCCGACGACTGGGGCACGTGGCTGCACGCCGCCACGGTGAAGATCGAGGCGGGCGTCGACGTCGAGCTGATGCTGGCCGAGGGCGCTCTGCTGCTGCAGCGCGCCGCCGCCTCCGCCCGCGGCACCGCCGCGACCGTGCTGACGGATGCCCGCACCGCGCTCGCCACCACCACCCTCACCCCGGCCTCGAGACTGGCCGTGGCGACCGATGCCCGGGTCGCCGGTGCGCTCGCCGCCCACCCGCTGCGGAGCCTGACGACGCGCAGCGAGGAGCTCGTGCTGCGGGTCGAGCGCACCCGCGCCGGGGTCGGCAGCTGGTACGAGTTCTTCCCGCGCAGCGAAGGGGCGAAGCGGCAGAAGGACGGTTCGTGGGTGAGCGGCACCTTCGCCACCGCCGCCAAGCGCCTGCCGGCCGTCGCGGCGATGGGCTTCGACGTCGTCTACCTGCCCCCGATCCACCCGATCGGCCGGCTCAACCGCAAGGGCCCGAACAACACCCTCACCGCCGGACCGCACGACCCCGGCAGCCCCTGGGCGATCGGGTCGAGCGAGGGCGGCCACGACGCCGTGCACCCCGACCTCGGCACCGTCGCCGACTTCGAGGCGTTCGTCGCCGCGGCGGCGAAGCTCGGCATCGAGGTGGCGATCGACCTCGCCCTGCAGTGCGCGCCCGATCACCCGTGGGTGAGCGAGCATCCCGAATGGTTCACGACGCTGCCGGACGGCTCGATCCGCTACGCGGAGAACCCGCCGAAGAAGTACCAGGACATCTACCCGCTGAACTTCGACAACGACTACGAGGGGCTCAGCCAGGAGATCCTGCGGATCGTGCGGCTCTGGATCGACCGCGGGGTGCGCATCTTCCGCGTCGACAACCCCCACACCAAGCCGCTGCACTTCTGGGAGTGGCTGCTGCACGAGGTCAACACCGAGCACCCCGACGTCGTCTTCCTCGCCGAGGCCTTCACCCGGCCGCCGATGATGCAGGCGCTCGCCGGCGCCGGGTTCCAGCAGTCGTACACCTACTTCACGTGGCGCAACACCAAGCACGAGCTCGAGTCGTACCTGACCGAGCTCAGCCACGAGACCAGTGCCTTCCTGCGCCCGAACCTGTTCGTCAACACGCCCGACATCCTCACCGAGTACCTGCAGTTCGGCGGCGTGCCGGCCTACAAGGTGCGCGCCGCGATCGCCGCCACCGCAAGCCCCACCTGGGGTGTGTACAGCGGCTACGAGCTCATCGAGAACGTGGCGCGGCCGGGCAGCGAGGAGAACATCGACAACGAGAAGTACGAGTACAAGCCGCGCGACTTCGCGGCGGCCGAGAAGGCGGGACGCTCGATCGCGCCCTACCTGACGCGCCTCAACCGCATCCGGGCCGAGCACCCCGCGCTGCGGCAGCTGCGCAACCTCACGGTGCACCACAGCGACGACGACGCGATCCTCGTCTACTCGAAGACGCTGCCGGCGAGCGCCGTGCGCGCCGGACGGCCCGATGGCGTGATCGTCGTCGCCAGCGTCGACCCGCATGCTGCGCGGCAGACCACGGTGCACCTCGACCTGCCGGCGCTCGGGCTGCCGCTCGACAGCCGGTTCGGCGTCACCGACCTGATCACCGGTGAGCGGTACCAGTGGGGGCCCGACAACTACGTGCGGCTCGACGCCTTCGTCGAGCCCGTGCACATTCTGCGCATCGACTACCCGAAGGGCGTGTGATGGCCAGCAAGAAGAAGACGGCTCCGGCGGGGCCTCCCCCGCTGCACCCCGAGCACCGTCGGGCGCTCGTCGAAGGTCGGCATCCGCATCCGCACGACGCCCTCGGCCAGCGGCATGTCGACGGCGGCTGGCTGGTGCGCGTGGTGCGGCCGCTCGCGGCGACGGTCACGGTTCTGCGCGCCGACGGCACCGAGCACGCGCTCGCGCACGACGCCGACGGACTGTGGCACGGTCTGCTGCCCGGCGGGCTCGATGAGGGCCAGGCGTACACGGTGCGCACCACCTACGACGGCGGACCCGACTGGACGACCGACGACCCCTACCGCTTCGTGCCGAGCGTCGGCGAGGTCGACCTGTACCTGTTCGCCGAGGGCCGCCATGAGCAGCTCTGGCAGGTGCTCGGCGCGCACCACCGCCCGCACGAGGGGGTCGCCGGCACGAGCTTCAGCGTGTGGGCGCCGCACGCGCAGGCCGCCCGCGTCATCGGCGACTTCAACCAGTGGAACGGGGTGGGGCACGCGATGCGCCGGCTCGGCGACGGCGGTGTCTGGGAGCTGTTCGTGCCCGCCCTCGGCCCCGGCTCGACCTACAAGTTCGAGCTGCTCGGGCCCGACGGAACGTGGGTGACGCGGGCCGACCCGATGGCGCGCTACACCGAGACCCCGCCGGCGACCGCCTCCGTGGTCGGCGACAGCGGCTACGCCTGGGGCGACGGCGACTGGATGGCGGGCCGGGCGGCCCGCAACCCGCACGACGGCGCCATGAGCGTCTACGAGCTGCACCTGGGCTCGTGGCGGCCGGGCCTCGGCTACCGCGACCTCGCCGATCCGCTCATCGACTATGTCACCGAGCTCGGCTTCACCCACGTCGAGTTCCTGCCGCTCGCCGAGCACCCCTACGGCCCCTCGTGGGGCTACCAGGTGACCGGCTACTACGCGCCGACGTCGCGATTCGGGCATCCGGATGACCTCCGGTACCTCATCGACCGTCTCCACCAGGCCGGCATCGGCGTGATCATGGACTGGGTGCCCGCGCACTTCCCGAAGGACGAGTGGGCTCTCGGCCGGTTCGACGGCCAGCCGCTCTACGAGCACGCCGACCCCCGCCGGGGCGAGCACCCCGACTGGGGCACCTACATCTTCGACCTGGGCCGCCACGAGGTGCGCAACTTCCTGGTCGCCAACGCCCTGTACTGGCTGGAGGAGTTCCACATCGACGGGCTGCGTGTCGATGCCGTGGCGAGCATGCTCTACCTCGACTACTCGCGCTCTGACGGGCAGTGGCTGCCGAACGTGCTCGGCGGCCGCGAGAACCTCGAGGCGATCGCCTTCCTGCAGGAGGTCACCGCGACCGCCTACAAGCGCGTGCCCGGCATCGTCATGATCGCCGAGGAGTCGACGTCGTGGCCGGGTGTGACGAAGCCCACGAGCGAGGGCGGGCTGGGCTTCGGCCTCAAATGGAACATGGGCTGGATGCACGACACCCTCAGCTACATGGCGCGCAACCCCATGTGGCGCTCGCACCACCACAACGAGATCACCTTCTCGTTCCTCTACGCCTTCAGCGAGAACTTCATGCTGCCCATCAGTCACGACGAGGTGGTGCACGGCAAGGGCTCGCTGCTCGGCAAGATGCCGGGCGACCAGTGGCAGAAGCTCGCGAACGTGCGCGCCTACCTGGCCTTCATGTGGGCCCACCCCGGCAAGCAGCTGCTGTTCATGGGGCAGGAGTTCGGCCAGCCGAGCGAGTGGAGCGAGGAGCGCGGGCTCGACTGGTGGATTCTCGATCAGCCCGTGCACCGCGGCCTGCACCGGCTCGTGAGCCAGCTCAACCGGGTCTACCGCGAGACGCCCGCCCTGTGGGAGCGCGACAACGACCCGTCGGGCTTCGCGTGGCTCGAGGGCGGCGATGCGGGCAACAACGTCATCGCCTTCGAGCGCAAGGATGCCCACGGAGGGACGATCGTCGGAGTCTTCAACTTCAGCGGCAACCCCGTCGGCCCGTACCGCCTGCCCCTGCCCGCGGCGGGAACCTGGCGCGAGGTGATCAACACCGATGCCGAGGAGTTCGGGGGGTCGGGGGTCGGCAACTTCGGCAGCGTTCACGCCACCGACACCCCGTGGGGCGGTCGCCCGGCCTCGGTCGAGCTCACGCTGCCGCCGTTGGCCGCGCTCTACCTGCAGCGCGACTGAGCAGACCAGGCCGCCGACGGGCGACGGCTCAGTAGAGCAGGGCGGTGAGCGCGCGGCGCGCGGCGACCGTGCGCGGGTCCTCCGCGCCGACGATCTCGAAGTAGTCGAGCAGCCGCGTGCGGATGGACGCCTTGCCCTCCGCTGACTGACCGGGGAAGACGCGCAGCAGGCGGGCGAAGGCGTCGTCGACATGCCCCCCGCTGATGTCGAGGTCAGCGACCGCGAGCTGCGCATCCACGTCATCGGGGGCGTCGGCGGCGGCGCGGCGCAGGTCGGCCGCGACCGCGCCCTCGAGACGCTGCAGCAGCGACACCTGCGCCAGGCCGGCGACAGCGAGCTGGTCGCGCGGACTCTGCGCGATGGCCGTGCGGTAGGCCTGCGCCGCAGCGGCGTAGTCGCCCGCGGCGATCGCGTCGTAGGCCTCCTGGTGCAGCGGCGGCAGCGGCTCCTCGGCAGGCTCGTCGTGCTCGGCCGCCGTCGGCACCGTGCCCGTCACCCCGCTCTGCGCGGCGGCCTCGAGCACCTGATCGAGCACCTGGCGAACCTCCTGCTCGCTCGGCATGCCCAGGAACAGGGGGATCGGGCGGCCACCGATCAGGGCGACCACCGCGGGAACCTGCTGAATCTGGAAGGCCTGCGCGAGCTGGGGGTTGCGGTTGCCCTCGATCGTGGCCAGCAGCAGGCGACCCGCGTACTCGGCGACGAGCGGGCCGAGAGCGGGCGCGATACCGTCGGCGTAGAACTCGACGATCACCGGCACGGTGCGCGACAGCTCGAGCACCGCCGGGAACGACTTCTCGTCGACCTCGCGCACGACACCGCCAGCGGCGGCCGCACCCGCTGCGGAGCCCCCGGCCGGCGACGGGGCGGGCTGCTGGGCCGCACGCACGAGACCGGAGAGATCGACGGCGCCGCGCAGCGACCCCGCCTGCATCGACGGATCCGACATCAACTGACCTCCCGCGCCCCGATGAGTCCCTGGGTGTAGCCGAGCAGCACGATGGGCGCATCGCTGCCGACCGGGGGGACGGAGAAGAGCACCTGGATGCCGTAGGTCGCTCGGATTCCCGTCGTGCTCTGCGAGCGCCCGGCGAGCGCGGCCACCGAGTCGGGCGCGTTGACCGCTGCACCGGCCTCGGTCGGCGTCACGGTCTCGGTCTCGACGATGTACACCATCACCAGCGCACCGCCATCGGTGGTCACGAACGAGAAGATGTCGGCCTCGCCGACCGCATTGGCGAACGCCAGGCGGGCCGAGTCGGGCAGGGCCGCCTGTCGATCGGCCTTCGCGGCCGCGCCGATCTGCTGAACGAGCGTGTCGCCCTCCGACTGGAACAGGGCGTACGACTCGCTCGCCTCGCCCCGCAGCAGCACGTCGGCGTACCCGGCAGCTACGGCTTCCGGCGTCACCGCCAGCAGCGGCGTCGTCGGCGAGAGAACCGGCGCTCCGATCGATGCCGGCGCCACCTCGGGCCGCTCGGCATCGGGCGGCAGGGTCACCGTGACCGCGTAGTGAACGCGGTACTGGCTGCGCGGGTCGTCCTGCACCAGCACGAGAGCGAGCGGGGGCGACTCGGTCTCGACGCCCTCGTCATCGACGGTCGCCGGAGCCTGCACGATCGCGAAGACGCGGCGGGGCCAGGTGTCGCCCTCGTCCGGCAGCCGCTCCGGCAGCGTCAGCTGCACGGTCTCCGTCGGGAACACCGGCAGCAGCGCGTAATCGGCCTCGTCGTCCTTGACCGTGTAGCTCGCGGTGCGGAGGGTCAGCGCCGGACCGGCGAGGCGCGTCTCGGCGATCGCCGAGCTGAGCTCGGCGTCAGCTTGCGCCATGGTCTGGCCGACCCGCGTGATGATGCGCTTGAGCTGGTTCTCGGTGACCGCGGTCTCGGGGGTCTCGACCGCGTCGGTCGGCACGGGCGTCGGCGAGCTGAGCACAGCCGCCGATCCGCCCGTGCAGGCGGTGAGCAGCAGACCGCCGAGCACGAGGGTCGGCACGAGCGCGATGCGCCCCGCGGCACGGCGACCCTTCGGCCGCCGGCCGAGCAGCGGGCGCGACGAGACCGGGCGATAGCGCGAGGGCTTGGGCACCTTCGGCATCTTCGGCGTCTTGCGGCGTGGCCCGCGCTGGCGGCGCATGTGCACGAGCGCCCAGAGCAGCAGCAGCAGGCCGACGACCATGGCCCCGACCCCGCTCAGGATGAGCACGGTCGAGAACGGCGTGCTCGCATCCAGCGGCCAGGTCAGCGAGAACGACTGCGGAGCCGGCAGCGTGCCGTCGGAGACGATCAGCACGGCCACGTCGTCGGGCACGTTGACGGTGAAGCCGAGGGTTCCGTCGCCCTGGAAGTCGCCGTACCAGAGGTCGCCGCCGTAGGGATTGGGCACGACCGTCTCCGACCCGGCGACGGTCTCGGTGACGAGAACCGCGTTCTCGGCGTCCCAGGTGACCAGATTGTGCGTGGCGTTTCCGACCCAGGCCATGACATCGGACTCCCGGCCGTACGCCGCCGTGACGACGGTGGTCTCGGTGGGCGCGTCGGGGTCGACCGCGGGCGCAGGGGTCTCCCCGAGCACCGGCGTCTCCGAGGGCTCCGGCTCGGGAACGGGCGGGGCGACGACGCCGCCCTCGATCGCGAACGTCTGACGCCCCTCGAAGGCGTTGAGCGCACTGCCGTCGATCACGGTGACCGTCGCCGGCGAGTCGACCTCGACGTCGAGGGTCAGCCGGTCGGGCGGCGCCCAGATCGTGCGCTGCGCGACCCCGAGCCCCACGCCGACGACGGCGATGACGAAGAACACGATCGCTGCGATGAATCGCACGGGTCTACTCCTCTCGTGCTGGCGCGACGCGAACTCCAGGTGATCGCGGGCCCGAGACGGTGAGCGGTGGTGCGATGCGCCGACGCGGTGCGTCAGCCCTGCGCTCGACATCGGGCGATTCCCGTCCATGACCGACGGGCGTCCAGCAGAACAAAGACATTCCAGAATAGCGGATGCTCCGACTCACGCTGCTCCCCCACGGCCGACGGTGCTCGTGCAGCGGCCCGACGGCCCGGTTTTCCGCGGCGTGCGCGCACTACACTCGAGGAGTTCCCCCCACCCTCGACCGGGAGACGGCACGTGGCAGAGACTGAGTACGACTTCGGCACCGAGATGCGCGGCTACAAGCGCGAGGAGGTCGATCGAGCCCTCCAGGAGATCCGCCGCGAGCTGATCAAGGCGAACACCGACCGAGCTGAGACGGCCAAGGAGGTCACCCGGCTGCAGGCGGTCGTGGACGACTTGCAGGCCGAGCTCGACGAGGTGGGGCGGCCGACGTACTCCGGCCTGGGGACGAAGCTCGAGCAGACCCTGCGGGTCGCCGAGGAGCAGTCGACGCGCCTGATCAGCCAGGCCGATATCGACGCCGAGCGGCTGCGCGCCGCCGCCCAGACCGAGGCCCAGCGGCTGCAGGCCGAGACCGCCGAGCGAACCCAGCGCATGGTCGATGAGGCCGCGGAGCGGTCGCGGCACCTGACCGACACCGCCTCCCGCGAGGCCGAGCAGACCATCGCGCGGGCGCGTCAGGAAGCCGATGACCTCGTGCAGGAGGCCGTACGCGAGGCAGCGGCGATCCGCGGTGCGGTCGCCACCGAGGCCGCGGAGGCACGGGCGACGGCGAAGCGCGAGATCGCGGCCCAGCGGGCCGAGGCGGAGCGCGAGATCGCCGAGCTTCGCGTCGTCGCCGACCGCGAGACGGCCGACGCCCGCGACGCCGCGGCGGCTCTTGCCCGCGAGACCGAGCTCGCTCGGGCGGCCTTCGAGAGCGACGACACCACGCGACGGGCGCAGCTCGACGACGACATGCGGAATGCCCGAGCAGACCTCGATGCAGAGCTCTCCGCGCGGCGGGAGAGCGTCGAGTCGGAGCTCGCCCGGCGCCAGACCGAATGGGAGCAGGAGGAGAGCCGTCGGCGCACCGAGCTCACGCAGCTCGAGAACCGCTCGCGCGCGGCACTCGAGCAGCACGTGACCGCCACGCGGGAGGCGCTGGCGCTCGAGGTGGAGTCGGCGCGCACTGCGCTCGCCGAGGAGCTCGCGAGCGCCCGCACCGCCCTCGAGCACGAACTGGGCGATGCGCGAGCGACCGCCGAGCGCGAGATCGCCGAGCTGCGCGCCACCGCCGAGCGGGAGGTCGCCGAGCTGCGCGCCGCCGGAGCGGCTGCCGCCGCTGAGCAGCGCACGGCGCTCGAGCGCGAGGCCGAACGGCAGCGCCGGCAGCTCGCCGACGAGGCCGAGAAGTCGCGGGCGCAGCGGCAGCACGATGAGGACGAGCACCGGGCTCGACTCGCCCGCGAGGCGCAGCAGGCGCGCGTCGACCTCGAGGTGGAGCTCACCGCCCGTCGCGACGAGGGCGAGCGCGAGTACCTCGCCCGTCAGCAGGAGGCCGTCGCCCAGACCCAGCGGTACCTCGACGAGGCGACCGCGCAGCTGACCGCCGCCCAGGAACGGGCCGCCGCCGTGCGGGCCGAGGCGGAGGAGCTGGAGCGCTCGACCGTCGACGCCGCGGAGGCGCGGCGCGCCGCCGCCGACGCGACGGCCCGCGAGGTGCTCGAGAACGCCGAGCGGCGCGCGGCGGAGCTTCTGCGCGACGCGGAGCAGCGCACGGCGGCGATGGTCGCCGATGCCGAGGAGCGACTCGCCCGGATCCGTGTCGAGCGGGAGGCTGTGGCGGGCTACTTCGAGGGCCTGCGCGGAGTACTGTCGCAGGCGGAGGCCGTGACGAGCCGCGACGAGTAGAGCGCGGCGCGCGGCCGCAGGAGGGCATCCGGTGAAGATTCACAACGCATTCCGGCTCGGCATCTTCGGAGGCCTCGGCGTGCTCGTCGCGCTGCTCATCGGCGGTGCCTTCGCGTCGCTCGCGACGATCCTCACCTACATCGGCGCGGCGCTGTTCATCGCGCTCGGCCTCGACCCGCTGATCTCCTGGCTCGAGTCGCGGAAGTGGCCCCGCTGGGCGGCGCTCCTGACCGTGCTCGTGGGCGTGCTCGGCCTGTTCACGGGGCTCGTGTTCGCCCTCATCCCGGTGGTGATCGAGCAGTCGAGCAAGCTCATCGCGGAGATCACGCGCTACGTCTCGAACCCGCGTCTGCTCGACGAGCTCCTCGCACAGCTGCAGGCGATCATCCCGGCGGAGGTCGTCGACATCCGCGACGCGGCGCAGCAGGCTCTGGCCTACCTCACCAACCCCGACAACCTGGCGCAGATCGGTGGCGGAGTGCTGTCGGTGAGCGTGTCGATCGCCACGGGGCTGTTCGGAGCGCTGATCATCCTCATCCTGACGCTCTACTTCACCTCGTCGCTCGGCTCGATGAAGCGGGCGCTGTACCGGCTGGTGCCGCGGTCGCGCCGCGAGACGTTCATCGACATCTCCGAGCAGGTCTCGCACGCGGTCGGCCGCTACGTGGTCGGGCAGGTCAGCCTCGCGCTCATCAACGGTGTCGCAAGCTTCATCTTTCTCACCATCATCGGCGCGGCCTACCCCGCCCTCTTCGCGTTCATCGCGTTCCTGTTCTCGCTGGTTCCGCTGGTCGGCACGCTGTCGGGCTCGATCCTCATCGTGCTCACGCAGCTGCTGGTGAACCCGGAGTCGATCTCCACGGTGATCGCGGCCGGAATCTGGTACCTGGCGTACATGCAGATCGAGGCCTACGTCCTCAGCCCCAACATCATGAACCGGGCCGTGAAGGTTCCCGGTGTCGTCGTGGTGATCGCCGCGCTCATCGGCGGAACCCTGCTGGGCATCCTCGGTGCGCTCATCGCCATTCCCGTGGCGGCATCGATCCTGATCATCATCGACCAGGTGATCGTGCCCAAGCTCGACGAGAAGTAGCGCCGCGCGGCGCAGCGCCGACTACGGCCAGGCGGTGGGGAGAGGCAGCACCGCCGGGTTCAGGCGCGCGACGATCTCGCTCAGCACGCGCACCGTCTGGTTCTCTCCCACCCACAGGTGCTTGCCGCCCTCGACGGCGACGAACTCGCGCTCGGGCACGACCGCGAAGCGCGCGAGCGCCTCCGGCGGCCGCAGGTAGTCGTCGAGCTCGGGCACGACCACCACGAGCCGCTTGCCGCTGCCGGCCCACGCCGCCACCTCGGCCTCGCTCGTGCGATGCAGCGGCGGCGAGAGGAGGATGGCCCCCACGATCGGATGCTCGAGGCCGTGCTTGAGCGCGACCTCGGTGCCGAACGACCAGCCCAGGAGCCACGGGGCGGGAAGCCCGCGCTCGGCCACGAACGCCATCGCCGCGGCCAGGTCGAGGCCTTCGAGGTCGCCCTCCCCGAACGCGCCGTCGCTGGTGCCGCGCGCCGAGGTGACCCCGCGGAAGTTGAAGCGCAGCACCGCGATGTCCGCCATCGCGGGCAGCCGCGCGGCCGCCTTCCGGATGATGTGCGAATCCATGAAGCCGCCCGCCGTCGGCAGCGGGTGCAGGCAGACCAGGGTCGCGACCGGGTCATGACTCTCCGGCACCGCGAGCTCGCCCACGAGGGTCAGCCCGTCGCTCGTGCGCAGCTCGATATCGGTGCGCACCGCTGGCAGCATCGTCGCGCTGCGGATCTCCTCGCTCATGGCTCCATCCTCCAGCAGTGGCTGTGCCAGTGCCGACGATCGGCGAGGTCGGCGGCCTCACCCATCAATCCGTCGGCCCGCCACGCGACGATGTGCGCCTGCCCGATCGGGACGTCGAGCCCGCAGCCCGGGCACCGGTAGACCTTCTGCGCCGCCGCCGCGCCGACGCGCTGCACGTTCCAGCTGCCCGAGCGCTTGCTCTCGACCCGGCGCAGCCCCGCTGTGATGCGGTCGAGGTCGAGCCGGTCATCCGGGCGGTCGTCGTCACGTCGACCGCGCGGCCGGTTGCTGCGGGGCACGGATGCTCGCCCTAGTACCAGCCGACGCGCTGGCTGTGCCCCCACGCGCCGCACGGGTCGCCGTACCGGCCGGTGATGTAGGCCAGGCCCCACGTGATCTGGGTGCGGGGGTTGGTCGCCCAGTCATCGCCGACGACGGCCATCTTGCTGCCCGGCAGGGCCTGCGGGATACCGTAGGCCCCGGACGACTTGTTGTGGGCGTAGACGTTCCAGCCCGACTCCTTGCCCCACAGGGCCACGAGGCAGTCGTACTGCGCCGAGTTCCATCCGCGCGCGGTCACCATCTCGAGGGCGATCGCCATCGCCGTACCCGGGTCGGGTGTACCCGCAGCGGGCGCGACCCCGTAGGTGACGACGATCTCGGTCTTCCACTCGCCGCGCTCGATGCTGCTGACGTAGGCATCGGTCGCGAGCACCTCCTGCACCGGCACCGCCGGGCCGGGGGCGGCGACCTCGACCGCCATCACCGGGGAGTGGTCGGTCATGACTGCCAGCACGAGGGCCGCGGAAGCAGCGGAGGCGAAGAGAGGCAGCGACCACGGCCGACGGACGTGACGCTCGCTGTGCGCCGGGAGGGGTCGCCGAGGGGCGCCCCCGCGTCGCGTCTGCTGTGCAGTGGGGCGCGTCGTCGCCGCTGCATGCCTGCCCACAGTTCGTCGAGTCTACCCGATGGGCTGTCGCGGCCCCGGATGCCGCCGCCGGCTCAGCGCACCGCGAGCATGATGCGGATCACCGCATCGAGCAGGAGGTCGACCTGCGCCTCGTCGTACCCGCGGTAGCGGGGCCGGAAGGCGATCGTGCGCACGACCTCGACAGGAAGGGCGCGCCCCTCCTGCACATAGGCCGAGATGCGGGCCGAGAAGGCGTCGACGTCGGCCGGATCGTAGCCGCGCGCGAGAGGACTCACCCGCCGGAACTTCTGACCGGCGGGTCGTGCGAGTCGGTCGATGATCTCCTGGGCGAGCGCGCGGATCTCCGCGTGGTACTCCTCCGTGCCCTGGGCCGCGATCTGTCGCTCGCGCTCGCGCGCGGCGAAGGCCTCTTCGAGGCGCTCGAGCGCAGAATCCACGTGCCGCGCCGAATAGCCCTTGCCGCGGCGGACGCGGAAAGCCGTGTGCCGGATCTCCTCGCTGGTCAGCGCCGGCTCGGCCGCGTCGGAGCCGAAGGCCTCGCGAGCCCGTTCGAGGAACGCATCGACCTCGGCCTGGTCGTAGCCGGGCTTGCCGGATCGGGCGGTGGGGAAGGTCGCGGTCACCGCCCCATTCTGCCGCAGGCCGGGAGGCCCCGCTGCACGCCCGTCAGCCGAGCAGGCTGAAGATCACGTACGCGGCGATCGTCGACGGCAGCATCGAGTCGAGACGATCGAGGAACCCGCCGTGCCCCGGCAGCCACGTCGAGATGTCCTTGATGCCCAGATCGCGCTTGATGAGCGACTCGGTGAGATCTCCCAGCGTCGCGACCCCGACGAGCGTGAGCGCGAGCACAAGGCCGACCCACCAGTCGGTGCCGATCATCAGCAGAGCGAGCAGGATTGCCGCGACGGTCGCGGCGACCACCGAGCCGGCGAACCCCTCCCAGGTCTTCTTCGGGCTGATGCGCGGTGCCATCGGATGCTTGCCGAACAGGATGCCCGAGGCGTAGGCGCCCGTATCGATCGCGATCACGACGATGAGATAGGCCAGCACCCACCACTCGCCGCCGGGCTGCGCCGTCATCACGACGGCGAACCCGGCGAGCAGCGGCACGTAGCTGAGCACGAAGATACCCGCCGCCAGGTCGGTTCGCAGCGAGACGCCCGGCTGCCGCATCGCGGGCCGAGCCGTCTCGACGATGCGCCACAAGCTCACCACCCCGACCGCCGCCAGGTAGGCCCACCAGAGACCGGGTGCACCGCCGTAGAACGCGGCCGGGATCATGCCGAGCGAGACCGCGACGAGGGGCACGCGCGGGATGTCGCGCCCCGCGAACCGCAGCGCGCTCGCCAGCTCGTAGACGGTGAAGGCCACGAGAGCCCCGGCGAACACCATGAACAGCTCTTTGACCACGATGAGGCTGAACAGCAGCGAGAAGCCCAGCACGAGGCCGAAGAAGATCGCCTTCGTCAGGTTGCGGCCGGCGCGGGCCTCGATGCGCGCATCGATCTCGCGGGCCTTCGCCTCGAGATCGTGCACCTTGTTCTCGATGTCGTGGATGGCCGCCTCGACCTCGTCGCGCGCGCTGGCGGCACGACCCCGACGGGGGCGGTCTGCGGAGCTGTCGGAATCGGCCATCTAGACCTCGAGCAGCTCGGCTTCCTTCTTCTTGAACGCCTCGTCCGCCGCGTCGGTGGCGCGCTTGGTGATCGCCTCGAGCTCCTTCTCGGCCCGGGCGACCTCGTCGTCACCCACCTCGCTCTTGAGGGCGTCGAGGTCGTCCTTCGCCTTGCGGCGCACGTTGCGGATGGCGACCTTGCAGTCCTCCGCCTTCTGCTTGACGATCTTCACGTACTCCTTGCGACGGTCCTCCGTCAGCTCGGGCATCGTCACGCGGATGATCTCGCCGTCGTTGCTCGGGCTCGCCCCGAGGTTCGGGAAGTTGACGATCGCCTTCTCGATCTCCTTGAGGGCGCTCTTGTCGTACGGGGTGATGATGATCGTGCGCGCCTCGGGGTTCTGCAGGCTGGCGAGCTGCGCGAGCGGCGTGGGCGTGCCGTAGTACTCGACGAGGATCTTCTGGAAGAGCTGCGGGTTGGCGCGGCCGGTGCGCACCGTCGCGAAGTCCTCCTTCGCGACCTCGACGGCCTTCGTCATCTTCTCGGTGGCTTCGGCGAGAACGTCCGCGATCATCACTGCTCCTTCGGTGGGTCGGTGCCGAGTCTAGTGGTCGAGGGCTCACCCGATGGCGAGCAGTGCGATGCCGATCAGCACCACGACGCTGCCGAGCAGGCGCCGGGCCGGATGCGGCTCGCGAAAGAGCAGCCAGCCGGCCAGGGCGATCAGCACGACGCTCGCCTCGCGCGCCGGCGCCACGAGCGCGACCGGGGCGAGCTGGTAGGCGGCGAGCACCGCGACGTAGGCCAGCGGCGACAGGATGCCCACGACGAGCACCGCCCATGGGTGCGCCCGAGCATCCGCGAGGGCGGCCGGCTGGCGTGCCGCGAGCACACCGAAGACCGCGAGCTGCACGACCATGCTCGCCCAGTAGTAGCCGACGGGGTCGAGGTCGGCGCGGGTGACGGCGGCCGCATCCCAGAGGGAGTAGGCGGCGATCACCACCCCGACGGCCGCGCCGAATCGGATGCCCCGCCAGCGCCGCGTCGAGGTCGCCGCGGAGCCCTCGCCACCGTCGGGCGCGACTCGCGTGCTCGCCAGCCCGATGACGACCACGCCGGCGACGACCAGCAGGCCGCCGAGGAGCACGATGGGGCCCGGCCGCTCGCCGAGCAGCAGCACGGCTCCGATGATGCTCAGGAGCGGCCCGGTGCCGCGCGCCACCGGGTAGACGACGCCCACGTCGGCGGAGCGGTAGGCGCGCTGCAGCAGCAGGAAGTAGCCGACCTGCAGCATCGCGCTGCCCGTCACGAGCAGACCCGCGATCGCGAGTGCGGGCCCTGCTGCCGGCAGACCGGCGAGCAGGGCAGGCACCCCGACCGGGGCGAAGACGACCACGCCGACGAGCAGCGTCATCGCCAGGAAACCCGCCCCGCGCGCGCCCGCGACCTTCAGGGCGATGTTCCACGCCGCGTGGGCGAGCGCGGCGCCCAGCAGGATCAGGGCGGCGGTCACCGGCCCAGCCTAAGCGGCTGGCGCATCCCCCTCACGCACGAAATCGACGCGGAAGTCGCTGATGTAGACGTGCTGGTCGTCCTTCATGTCCTTGAAGAACAGACGCGCCGAGGCTCCGAGGCGCAGGCAGGTGCGCTTCGCGGCCAGATCTTCGGGCGAGTCGGTGGGCTGCAGCGAGGGGTACCAGAGGGTGTGGCCGGGGCGGTGGACGATGCGCACCGGCGTCGACCACTTCTGGGCGTTGTCGCCCTCGCCGAGGTCGCGGTGCGGGTTGATCGACAGGAAGAGGCTGTCGCCCACCCAGAAGCTGCCGTCGACGCGGCCGAGCAGCATGACCCAGCACTCGAGATGCTCGTTCCAGCTGACCGAGGGGCCCCAGTAGTAGAGCTCGTCGCCCTGCGAGACGGCGCCGCCGCCCTCCGCGGTCGGGATGCGCAGGCTCGCGATCGGGTGCCCCACACTGTCCCACGGCGCATCGAAGGCGGTGCCGCTCCAGCGCCGCGCGGCACCGTTCGGCTCGTCGAGCGCCGAGAGCGGCACTCGCGCGACGCTCACGCACTGCGCGGCGGCCTCCGTCTCACGATCCCAGGTCTCGGCGCTCCACGCCGTCGGATAGGCGTACTCGCCGTAGAAGACGTAGAGGTGGTCGCCCGACGCGACGGCGCTCGGGTCGCCGACCCCGCCCGGGAAGCAGTTGTTGCGATTGACGGGCAGGCGGATCATGCGCTCGTCGCGGTCTTCCAGCAGGATGCCGCGGTTCTCCCAGCTCATGCCACCGTCAACTGACTTCATGATGCCGATGCGCGGCACGGCCTGCACCGACTCGGGCCCGGTCAGTCCGGGGGGCCAGTCGTCAGCCCGCAGCCCTTCGCCCGTCTCCGGGTTGTAGGGCAGCGTCTCGGGGTAGTTCTCGTTGTGGTACAGCGCGTAGAGGGTGCGGCCGGTCGCGTCCGATGGGTCTTGGTAGACGGTCTCGAACCACACCGCGCCGTGCAGGCCGGGCTCGCCCGGCGGGGTGTTGGGCGGCATCGTCGGCTCGACGAACTCCTCGGGTCGGCGCGAGAACGCCTCGGCGACGGTCGCGCCGTCGGCGTGCTTGAGCTCGTTCGCCTGCCCCCAGACCGGGTCCTCCCCGTACTTGCCAGGGAAGATGCGGAACCGATCGCCGACCCACGCCGTCGCCATGTTGCAGTCGACGAAGCTGCCGAACGTGAACCGCTCGGTCGGGGTGAGCCGCACGCTGATGCCGGCGACCCCAGTCGCGATCGTCGTGCTGTCGGGTGTGCGGGGGTCGGTCATCCATGGCTCCCTCGGTCGTCATCGGCCGGCGCGAGCGCGCCGCTTTAGATCATACCTATGGGATGCGGGCTGCAGGCCGCGTCAGTTCGAGACGCGCGTGCCGATCGCCTCGCCGCGGATCGCCTTCGCGATGTTGCCCCCGGGCTCCATGCCGAACACCACCATGGGCATACCGTTGTCCATGCACAACGAGAACGCCGTGGAGTCGACCACCTTCAGCCCCGAGACGAGGGCCTCCTGGTAGGTGACGGCATCGAGCTTGCGCGCGTCGGGGTTGCGGCGCGGGTCGTCGCTGTAGACGCCGTCGACCCCGTTCTTCGCCACGAGCACCTCCTGCGCCCCGATCTCGAGAGCGCGCTGCGCCGCGACCGTGTCGGTCGAGAAGTAGGGCAGCCCGGCGCCGGCGCCGAAGATGACGACGCGGCCCTTCTCGAGGTGCCGCTCGGCCCGCAGCGGGATGTACGGCTCGGCGACCTGCGTCATCTGGATCGCCGACTGCACGCGCACCTGGGCGCCCGCCTGCTCGAGGAAGTCCTGCAGGGCGAGGGCGTTCATGACCGTGCCGAGCATGCCCATGTAGTCGGCGCGCCCGCGGTCCATGCCGCGCTGGCTGAGCTCGGCACCGCGGAAGAAGTTGCCGCCGCCGACCACGATCGCCACCTCGACGTCGCGCGCGGCCTCGGCGATCTCGCGCGCGATCGCGCTGACCACATCGGGGTTCACCCCGAGCGAGCCACCCCCGAACGCCTCACCGGAGAGCTTCAGCAGAACACGGCGGCGGCGGTCAGCGGTCATGAGCCTCGATCTTCCTCGTGGGGTGCGTGTTCAGCGTAGCGGGCGGGCGACATGCAGAAGGGGTTCGAGATGCGAGCATCCCGAACCCCCTCTGCATGATGCGGACTAGGCGCCGACCTTGAAACGGGCGAAGCCCGTGACGGTCAGACCGGCCTGGTCGAGAACCTGCTTGATCGACAGCTTGTTGTCGCGGGCGTACTCCTGCTCGAGGAGGGCGACCTGCTTGAAGAACGCGCCCAGGCGACCCTCGACGATCTTCGGCAGAGCGGCTTCGGGCTTGCCCTCGTTGCGCGAGATCTCCTCCACGATGCGACGCTCGTTCTCCACGGCCTCGGCCGGAACCTCGTCGCGCGTGAGGTACTGCGGGTCGGCGAACGAGATGTGCTGCGCCACCGAGCGCGCCGTGTCGGCGTCGGCACCCTCGTAGGCGACGACCACGCCGACCTGCGGGGGCAGGTCTTTGTTGGTGCGGTGCAGGTAGACCGCGAACTGCGAGCCCTCGAGGCGCGCCACGCGGCGCAGCTCGAACTTCTCGCCGATGATCGCGGCCTCCTCGTCGATGATCGCGGCGACGGTCGAGCCGTCGACCGGCGCGGCCAGGGCCGCCTCGACCGTGGCGGCACCCGCGGCGGCGACCGCCGCGAGCACGCGCTCGCCGAGGGCCACGAACTTGTCGCCCTTGGCGACGAAGTCGGTCTCGCAGGCGAGCTCGATCATGGTCGTGGCACCGTCACCCTCGTGGGCGGCGATGAGACCCTCGCTCGTCGAGCGGTCGGCGCGCTTCGCGTTGCCCTTGGCGCCCTTGAGGCGCAGGATCTCCGTGGCCTTCTCCATGTCGCCCTCGGCCTCGACCAGGGCGTTCTTGGTGTCGACCATCCCGGTGCCGAGGCGCTCGCGGAGGATCTTGATGTCTTCCAGGCTGACGTTCGCCATAGCGGGTTCCTTACTCGGTCTCAGCGGCCGGGGCGTCGGCCTCGGCGGCGGGCTTCTTCGTGGCGGGGGCCTTCTTGGCCGGAGCCTTCTTGGCCGGCTTCTCGGCCGTCTCGGCGGCCGGCTCCTCGGCGGCGGGCTCCTCAGCGGCGGGGGCCTCCGCTGCGGGAGTCTCGGCGACCGGGGCCTCCGCGGCGGCGCTCTGCTCGAGCAGCTCGCGCTCCCACTCGGCCAGCGGCTCGACGGCCGAGACGTTGCCCTCGGCCTCGGGCTTCTGGTGCTTCTGGATGAGACCCTCGGCAGCAGCATCCGCGATGATGCGCGTCAGCAGGGCGACCGAGCGGATCGCGTCGTCATTGCCCGGAATCGGGTACGCCAGCTCGTCGGGGTCGGCATTCGTGTCGAGGATGCCGATGACCGGGATGCCCAGCTTCTTGGCCTCGTCGATGGCGAGGTGCTCGCGCTTGGGGTCGACGACCCACATCGCGCTCGGGGTCTTCGTGAGGTTGCGGATACCGCCGAGCGACTTGTGCAGCTTGTCGAGCTCGCGCTTCTTGATCAGCAGCTCTTTCTTGGTGAAGCCCTTGGTGGTGTCGTCGAAGTCGAGCTCCTCGAGCTCCTTCATGCGCGCGAGACGCTTCGACACGGTCTGGAAGTTGGTCAGCAGACCACCGAGCCAGCGCTGGTTGACGTAGGGCTGGCCCACGCGGGTCGCCTGCTCGGCGATCGACTCCTGCGCCTGCTTCTTGGTGCCGACGAAGAGGATGGTGCCGCCGTGGGCGACCGTCTCCTTGACGAAGTCGTACGCCTTGTCGATGTAGGCGAGCGACTGCTGCAGGTCGATGATGTGGATGCCGCTGCGCTCGGTCAGGATGAAGCGCTTGACTTTCGGGTTCCAGCGGCGGGTCTGGTGCCCGAAGTGCACGCCGCTGTCGAGCAGCTGGCGGATGGTGACGACGGCCATGGCCGTACTCCTTCTGTTCTCAGTTGTCGCCCCGCCCGACGGGAGGGGCCCTGGTGCCCGGCGCTGCTCCCGACCGGCAGGCCTCGAGCCCGATCTCTCGGGAGGCTGCGGACTGATGGGAGTGTGCGCCATGCGGTGGGCACGCGAAGTCAGCCGTGACGCGCACGACTGCGTCGGCCAGCATACCACCGCTCCCCCACGGCGGCCGCGCCGGACAGCGGGCTCCCCGACCGCGCATGACGCGAGAAGGGGATGCGCTGCCGCGTGCCACCCTGCCCGCATGTCTCCGCACGCCCTCGCGCTCGCGCCCCTCGTGATCGGCTTGCTGCTCACTGCGAGCAGCGCCACCGCTGCCCCGAGCGCGCGCGACCCCGGCTGGGTCTGGCCCGTGGATGGGCCGCGCGTCGTCGAGCGGCCGTTCGTCGCTCCGGCCGAGCCCTGGTCGGCCGGGCACCGCGGCGTCGACCTCGGTGCCCCGGCAGCAGGAGTGCCCGTGCGCGCGGTGATGGCGGGCGTCGTGCACTTCGCCGGGGTCGTCGTCGATCGGCCCGTCGTGACCGTGCGCGACGGCCAGCTGCTCGCGACGGTCGAACCAGTCGAGCCGATCGTCGTCGCCGGCGACCCGGTCGCCGCCGGGCAGGTGATCGGCACGCTGCTGCCCGGTCACTGCGCGGCGGCTCGCCGGGCCGGGCCGTGCGTGCACCTCGGAGTCCGACTCGCGGGCGAATACGTCTCGCCCTTGCGCTATCTGGGCGGGCTGCAGCGAGCGGTGCTGCTGCCGGTCGCGCCGAGCGGCCCGTGATGTCCGCTCGGGCGCGGCCCCCGAGCCGGGGCTCAGGCGCGGGGGTGGGCCGTGCGATAGGCGGCGGCGAGCCGTTCCGCGCTCACGTGGGTGTAGATCTGCGTGGTGCCGAGACTCGCGTGGCCGAGGATCTCCTGCACGGCCCGCAGGTCGGCGCCACCGTCGAGCAGGTGCGTCGCGGCCGTGTGACGGAAGGCGTGCGGCCCGGAGGGACCGCTGCCCGGCACCTCCGCGAGAAGTGCGGCGACCACGCCGTACACCGCCCGCGTCGAGAGGCGACCGCCGCGCGCTCCGAGGAACAGTGCGGGAGTCGGCGAATCGCCGAGCAGCGCCGGCCGCCCCCGCCGCAGGTAGTCGTCGATCGCCCGAGCCGCGGGCACACCGTACGGCACGACGCGCTCCTTCGCTCCCTTGCCGAGCACCCGCACGACGCGGCGCTCGGCGTCGAGGCCGCTGAGGTCGAGGCCGACCAGCTCGCTCACGCGCAGGGCGCTGGCGTACAGCAGCTCGACGATGGCCAGGTCGCGCACAGCCACGGGGTCGGCGGTCGCGGCGCGGGCGGTCAGGCCCTCGAGCAGGGCATCGACCTGCACCCGCGTCAGCACCCGCGGCAGGTGGCGGTCGGGTCGGGGGGCGCGCAAACGCGCTCCGGCATCCGCGGGCGCGCGGCCGGTTCGGGCGAGCCACGCGGTGAATCCGCGCACAGTCGAGACCCGTCGCGCGAGGGATGCGGGCGCGAGCCCGGCGTCAGTGAGGCTCCACACCCACTCGCGCAGCAGTTCCAGGTCGATCAGCGACGGGTCGGGCTCGGCTCCCCGCTGCTCGATGAACGAGGCGAGCGATGCCAGGTCTCCGGCATATGCGCGCAGGGTGTGCGGGCTCGCGCCGCGCTCGAGCTGCAGCGACCGCCGGTACTCGGCGGCCGCTGCGCTCAGAGCGGAGTCGGCCAGCTGCACCCCTCCAGCATGCGCCCTCGGACTACCCGACGGGCGTCGCCTCGCGGGTGTCCGCCGCCGACCGTTCCTCGGCCGGGGCGTCGGGCATGCGCTCGGCCTGCCCGTTGGCGCCGCGGGCGGCGGCCTCCGCATCCGACAGTTCGGGCCGGCGGGGCCACCAAAAGCGGTCCTTCGCGATGAACGTCATCGCCGGCACGATCACGGTGCGCACGAGCAGGGTGTCGATGAGCACACCGATGCACACGATCACGCCGACCTGGGTCAGGGCGATGAGCGGCAGCACGCCGAGCACGGCGAACACGGCCGCGAGCAGGATGCCCGCGCTCGTGATGACGCCACCGGTCGCCGCGAGGGCGCGGATCATGCCCTCCGAGGTGCCGAGCGTCGGCACCTCCTCCTTCGCCCGGGTCACGAGGAAGATCGAGTAGTCGACGCCCAGCGCCACCAGGAAGATGAAGCTGAACAGCAGCACAGTGGTGTCGATGCCCGGGAACCCGAACACGGTCGTGAAGAGCACCGAGCCGATGCCCACGGCGCTGAAGAAGCTCGCGACCACGGCGATGAGCAGCAGCAGCGGTGCCACCAGCGCCCGCAGCAGCACGATGAGCACGAGCAGCACCAGCACCAGCACGAGCGGAATCACCAGGTTCTGGTCACGCGCCTGCGCATCGCGCTGGTCGAGCGCCGCCGCATCGTTGCCGCCCACGAGGGCCTGACCGTCGCCGAGATCATCGAGCGCGAGACGGAGCTCCTGGATGAGCGCGAAGGCCTCCTCGCTCTCCGGGTCGGCGTCGAGGATCACGCTGATGCTCGCGAAATCGTCGTTCTGCGCCGCGATGGTCGCCTCCGAGACGCCGTCGATGTCGAGCAGGCCGTCGAGCACCTCCTCAGCGGTGTCGGCCGCGGTGATGACGGTCGCCGGCGCCGAGCTACCGGCCGAGAAGGCCTCAGCGAGGCGCTCCTGGCCGATGACGGCCTCGGGCTTGACGATGAAGCGATCGTTCTGCGAGAGCCCCACGTTCACGGTCGCGAGACCCGCAGCCATCGCGCCGAGCACCACGAAGCCGCCGATCGCCACCACGACCGGACGCTTGCTGACCGCACGACCGAGCTTGCCCCACGGGCTGCGCGACACCTTGTCGGGCGAGCCGTACCGCGGCACCAGCGGCCAGAACAGCCAGCGGCCGAAGACGACCAGCGCGGCGGGCAGCACGAGGAGCGCGTACGCCATGGCCACCACGATGCCGACGGCACCGGCGAGGCCGAGCGAGCGGTTGCCCGAGAGCTCGCCGAACAGCAGGGTCGCGAGCGCCAAGGCCACGGTCGAGCCGCTCGCGATGATCGCTGGGCCGGCACCGCGGAGGGCGATCGCCATCGCGACGCGACGGTCGAGGTTCAGCCGCAGCTCGTCGCGGTAGCGGGCGATGAGCAGCAGGGCGTAGTTGGTGCCGGCACCGAAGACGAGCACCGACAGGATGCCCGTCACCGAGCCGTCGAGGGTGATGCCGAGCGCATCGGCCACCAGTCGAGCGACGATGCCCGCGATGAAGTCGGCCACACCGACGACGGCGAGCGGCACGATCCAGAGGATGGGGCTGCGGTACGTGACGATGAGGAGCACGGCCACGACGAGAGCGGTGAACGCGAGGAGGACGAAGTTGGCACCCTCGAACACGCCGGCGATGTCGACCGCGAAGCCCTCGGCGCCGGTGAACCAGACGTTCAGACCGTCGGGCAGACCGTCGGCAGCGATGGCGCGGATCTCGTCAGCGCGCTCAGCCTGAACCGATACGCGGTCTTCGACCTCGAGCGGCAGCACGACCAGGGCGGTCGTGCCGTCGTCCGACACCGTCGGCGGCGGCACGAAGCCATCGAGCGACAGATCCGCCAGCTCGGTGGTGCGCTCGGTGATGGCCGCGATGTCGTCGTCGGTGAGGTCACCGCTCTCCCGTCCGAAGATCAGGAAACCGCTGGTGGTGCCCTCCTCGACGAACTGCTCGGCGAGCGCGGAGGCCTGCACCGACTCGGCCGAGTCGGGAAGGCCGACCGGGGGTGCGGCATCAGCGGTCTGGTAGCCGGCCGCGATGAACAGGCCGGCGGTCGCGGCGATGCCGACGACGAGCACGATCCACGACGTACGGGCTGCGGTGATGAAACGCGTGATCGCGCTCATGGGGCTCCTCGGGGGGTGATCCGCTCTCGCGGGATGGGGAAGCAACAGGTCGTCAGATCATCAAGTTATTCGACCATCGAACAAATTAGCGGTACAGTGGAGGTGTGGACGAATCAGTTCAGCAGACTCCCAGCTTCGGCGAATCGCATGCCGCCACGCTGCTCCTGCGCGAACTCATCGACGTCACTGACGACTTCGAGCGGGCACTCGGCGATGAGCTCGCCATCAACGCCACCGACCTCACCGCCATGGAGCACCTGATCTCCGCGGGGCCGCTCAGCCCCACCGCGCTCGCCGAGCGACTGGAACTGTCGACCGCTGCCGTGACCACCGTCATCGACCGGCTGCAGGCCTCCGGGCACGCGCGCCGGGTGCCGAACCCCGACGACCGGCGCGGCACCCTCGTCGTCCCCGAGCCCGCCTCCATCGGTCGGGCGATGCGACGCATCGTGCCGATGGTCACCGCGGTCGACGACGCGATCCGCGCCTTCCCGTCGACAGAGCAGGAGGTCATCGTGCGGTACCTGAGCGCCGTTGTCGACGCGTACCGCGGGCATGCCGGAGCGCCCGATCGCCCCCGATCCTGGCGGCGCTCGGCCCCGGATGTTCCTCCGGCGCAGGAAGGGGCAGCGGGCACGACCGACGCGGGCGCGCCCGCGGGGCCCGGCTAGGTCTCGCTGGCCGCGGCCTCGTTGAGGTTGAGCGGCGAGCTCTTGCTCGACAGCTGCTCGTGGCGGACATCCGGCGGCATCGCCTCGATCATCGGGCGGTAGTCGACCGAGAACCCGGTCACCTCCGGGAAGGCCGTCGCCGGAATGGTCGACGAGACGACCCGGTCGGCGTAGACGTGCACGAAGTCGAACGACTGCCCGCCGTCGACACCGCTCAGCAGCCGCTGCGCGTTGGCGCCCAGGTCGAGCGTGTAGCAGGTGGCGGCGGCGACCGACACCGGGATGCCCGCGAAGGTGCTGTGGGTCGAGTAGTGCAGGTGGCCGCCGAGGATCACCCGAACATCGCTGCCCTGCAGCACCTCGGCGAGCGCCGGCTGATCGTGCAGCTCGAGAACCGCCATGACCTCGAGCGGCGTCGGCACCGGCGGGTGGTGCACGGCGAGGACGCTGCCGTGCGGCGCGGGCTCGGCGAGCACGCCGGCCAGCCAGTCAAGCTGCGCCGCGGTCAGCTCGCCATGGTGGTACCCCGGAACCGTGGTGTCGAGCGAGATGACGCGCAGCCCGCGGATGTCGTGAACGCGGTCCTGCGGCGCGTCGGTCTCCGGCTCATCGAAGAGCAGCGATGCGTAGGGTGCCCGCTCGTCGTGGTTGCCCATGACCCAGACGAGCTCGGCGCCCATGCGCTGGGCGACCGGCTCGACCGCCGCCCTCAGGCGACGATAGGCGTCGGGCTCTCCGAGGTCGGTCAGGTCACCGGTGAACACGAGGGCGTCAGGGCGCACGGGGCCCGCTTCGAGACGCTGAAGCGCGGCGACGAGGCGCTCCTCGACCGGAACCTTGCCGTAGAGCGAGCGCCCCTCCCCCAACAGGTGGGTATCGGAGATGTGGGCGATGACATGGCTCGCCGGAGGGTACTGTCCCATCTGCGTCATGCCGACAGGGTACCTGCCGAGCGTGAACCCTGATCAGGATGCTGTCCGCTCGCTCGCGCGATCGGCAGCCCGGCGCCACAGCCCGTCCTGCCCGTGCGCGACGTCGCCGTCGAGCTCGAGCTCGCCGAGAGCGCCCCGCACCGCGGCAGGACTCTCGCCCACCGACCGGGCGACCTCCTCCACCAGCATTCCGCGTCGGGGCCGGAGCGCGTCGAGCACGCGGACGTGGAGCGGGTTGCGCGCGGCGAGGTGCCCTCCGCTGCCGCCGTCGAGCTCGTCGACCGGCAGCACCCCGTCATCGCCGTACGCGAGACGCATAACGTCGGCGACACCGGTGATGAGGGTGGTGTCGAGCGTGCGGAGCAGGTGGTGGCATCCGGCGCTCGCCGCGCTCGTCACCGGGCCGGGTACCAGGCCGACCGGTCGCCCCATCTCGAGGGCATGGTTGGCGGTGTTGAGCGCGCCGGACCGGCGACCGGCCTCGACGACCACTGTGGCATCGGTGAGTGCCGCGATGAGTCGGTTGCGTTGCAGGAAGCGCCACTTGGTCGGCGCCGACCCGCAGGGTGCCTCGGAGACGAGGAGCCCCTGCTCGGCGATGCGGGTGAGCAGCGCTTCGTGCCCGCTCGGGTACAGGCGGTCGAGCCCTCCCGCCAAGACGGCAACGGTGGCGCCACCGCTCGCGAGAGCGGCGCGGTGCGCCATGCCGTCGATGCCGTAGGCGCCGCCGGAGATCACGACCGCATCCCGCGCCGCAAGGCCCGCGGCGAGCTCCATCGCCACGTGCTCGCCGTACCCGGTCGCGGCCCGCGCACCGACCACGGCGATCGCCGGTCGCCGCAGCAGCCGCGCGTCGCCCCGCGTCCACAGCAGCACCGGCTGCTTCTCGGTCAGGGCCAGCAGGCCGTCGGGCCAGCCCGGATCACCGGGCACGAGAAGCTTCGCACCGCAGCGCACCGCGCCCTCGAGCGCCCGCAGCATGTCGGGCCACCGCATCCGCGGTCGCCAGCGCGCGAGCCCCGACTCGGCCTCATCGAGCGTGAGCTCGGCGGGCAGCCGCCTCACCAGGTCGCCAGCGCTCGCGCCGCCGATCACGAGCATGGCCGACTCCGCCTCCCCGAGGCGATCGATCAGCAGGCCTGCGACGCGATCCCCCGGTTCGACCAGCACGCTCCAGACGACACGGGCGACGAGGCGATCGAGCTCGTCGGTGTCGTCAGGTCCATCCGCGTCGTCAGGTCCATCCGCGTCGTCAGGCCCATCCGCGTCGTCAGGCCCATCCGCGTCGTCGGGCCCGTCCGCGTCGTCGAGCCCGTCCTCGTCGTCGAGCCCGTCCGCCGCATCGCGTCGCACGAGCGCGAGCAGGGCGCGCAGTCTGTCGTCGTCGATCCCCCACCGCTCCATCAGATTCCCTTCCTCAAGTACAGCGCTCGACCGAGATGGTCGGCTCGCGGGCGGTCATCGCCTTCCAGGTCGGCGATCGTCCACGCGACTACATGCAAAGCATCGGAACATACTTGAGACATGACCCGAGCAGCGATCTACATGCGCCAATCACTCGACCGCGACAACCGGCAAGAGGGCATCGCCCGCCAGCGGGAACGGTGCCGCGCGCTCAGCGAATCGCGCGAGTGGGAGGTCGTCGAGGAGTACATCGACAACGACGTCAGCGCGAGCAAGCCGCGCGGCCCCGGCACCGCCTGGCACCGCCTGCTCACCGACGCTCGCGCCGGCCGGGTCGACGTCGTCGTCGCCGTCGACCAAGACCGCCTCATGCGCTCGCTGCGCGATCTCGTCGCCCTCATCGAGCTAGGCGTGAAGATTGCCACGGTCGACGGCGAGCTCGACCTCACCAGCGCCGACGGCGAGTTCAGGGCGACCCTCGCCGCGGGCCTCGCGCGCTTCGAGGTCGCCCGCAAGAGTGAGCGCCAGCGCCGTGCCAATCAGCAGGGCCGCTCTCTCGGGGTGCCGCCGTCGGGCCGCCGCGCGTTCGGGTACACGACCACGAGCAAGGGCGCGAAGAGCACCACAGCCACGCGCCGAGGCGCAGACGGGCGCGAATGGCCCGCCTACGGTCACGAACCGCTCGAGCCCGAAGCGACCGCCGTGCGCGACGGTTTCGACGCCCTGCTCGCCGGGGCGACCCTACGCTCGATCGCCCGCGACTGGAACGCCCGCGGCCTCACGACCACGCAAGGCGGCGACTGGGAGCCGACCGCCGTGCGCGCCGTGCTGTCGAACCCCCGCTATGCCGGGCTCGTATCGCCGCCGCGATCGACGAAGCAGTCGACCGCCCGGCATCACCTGGGCCTCGCCGACCTCCCCGTCGGCACCTGGGAACCGCTCGTCACGCCCGAGACCTGGGCCGCCGCCCGCGACCTGCTCGCCGACCCCGCGCGACGGTCGAACCCCGGAGCCGCTCCCCGCTGGCTACTGTCGGGCCTCGCGACGTGCGGCAAGTGTGGCGCGACGATGAAAGGCGGCGTCGTGCGCGGCATCCGCGTCTATCGGTGCTCGCAGACCGCGCACCTCGCGCGCAAGCGCGACGACGCTGACCACTACATCGCCGAGATCGTCATCGAACGCCTCTCGCGCCCCGACGCGGCGGGCCTGCTCGTCGACCGCGACGCGCCCGACCTCGAGGCGATGCGGGCCGAGCTGCGCGCCGCTCAGCAAGGCGAGGCGAACGTGCTCAGCATGGTCGCCCGCGGCCTCACGTCGCTCTCAGCGGCCGAGGCGAGCCTTCGCGACGTGAGAGAGCGCATCGGCAGGCTCGAGGCCGCCATGAGCAACGCGGGGCGCGTAGACGTGCTCGGGCCGCTCGTCGCGAGCGGCGACGTGCGCGCCGCATGGCAGGCGCTCGACAGCGACCGGCAACGCGCGATCGTGCGCACCCTGCTCGCCGTCGAGATGCACAGCCCCGGCAAGGGCTCCCGCGCGCCGCGTGAGGCCGCTGGGCGGCTCGCGCACACGGCGGCGACTATCCGTCTCGAGTGGCGCTAGGTCACCCCTCGCCGGTGTAGTCGACGTACTTGGCGTCGCCGCCGTGGGCGTGAACCAAGTCCATCGAGTGCTTTGCATCCGCCTTGCGGGCGTAGTTCTCGCTGTGGCAGATCACCTGCCCATTGCTCACTGAGTTGAGCGTCCAGTAGTAGGGCTGCGCCACTCGGTTGTTCTTGTAGAGGCGAAACTGCAGAACGTTCTCAGCCATGTGCGGCTCCAATCTGTTCGGGGGGAATCATTCTCGAGTAGACCTCCGACATTCGGCTACGCGCACAGCGGGCAGCGGCTCGCGTGGACGGTGCGCGCGTAACTGGCGACGGCCTCGAGCTCTAGAGCGATCTCCCCCGGCCTTAGTTCCGATCGGTTCCGTTCCCGCGTTCCCCCCTTAGGGGGTGGGAACTGCGGAACTGATTACGGCCCGGTTCCCGGGAACTGTCGGGAACGTTCCGGGAACTGATTCGGGGTGCCTCGATCGCGTCGGGCCGCTCTCGCTCTCGGGGGCAGAGTCAGCCACGGAATCGTTACGCCACCTACCGCGACGGCTTCGAGCCCAGCTCGCCACGCTCCGCGGAATCTCGCGGATTCACGCCCCGCGGCTTTGTGCAGATCGTAGATATTAGGTCAGTGACAGCGCCAAACATCGCGCTACGCCGTATGTGTACTGGCGCCTAGCGGCTAGCCTGATCTCAGCCCAGCGCTCCGGTGTGAATCCCCCGGCTGTGGCAGTACCGAGGTTCAGCCCCCGCACCGAAGCGGGAAGACCGCCCCTCTGAAGAAGCGGCGCCGACTGGCTAGACGGCAATCGTCACGAGACGAGAGCCAGCCATGCGCCGCAACCCTTCCCCAACGCATCCCCCCGCGCCCGCACCCGATCGCGGCGTCATCGCCGAGATCGTCGACCAAGCGCCGCCGCTCACTGAGGCCCAGCGCGCGAACATCGCCGCGCTGCTCCGAGGCGGTGCGCGATGAGCGAGCCGAAGAGCGCCCAGCACAGCGCCGCCGCCTATGCCCGCTGGGCAGGCAAAGACCCCGACGAGCGCGCCGCGCACGCCCGCATGATGAGCGAGAAGGCCGCCGCCAAGCGCGCCGCCGAGCGAGCCGCCCGCGAGGCCGCCGGCGAGCCCCTGCCGAAGCGCAAGCGCGACACCCGCCGCGACGACCCCGCGCCCCGCACCGAAGAGGTGCGCGAGCTCGAGCGCCAGATCGCCGCCCAGCGAGAGCGCGACGGCAGGCCGCCGCTCAGCGAGCTTCAGCTCGAGCGTGAGGCGAAGCTGCACCTTCGCCGCGCGATCGCTCAGGCGACGCACGAAGCCATGAAGGCCCGCCGCGACCGGGGCGTCGAGTGAGTGAGGACGTGACCCGCCAGCGCATCGCGGTCGCGCTCTCGCTCGCGCGCTACGGCCTGCGGGTCTTCCCCGTGCGGCCCGACAAGACGCCCCACCTCAAACGCTGGCAGGCCGAGGCGACGACCGACCCCGAGCAGATCGCGCTGTGGTGGTACGGCGACTACCCCGACGCGCTCGTCGCCTACGCGACCGGGCCGTCTGGCGTGCTCGTCGTCGACGTCGACGTCGACAAGGGCGAAGGCGGCGGCGAGTGGAACCTTCGCAGCGCTGGGCTCGTGCCCCCGCCGACGAGCCTCGAGTACAAGACCCCGAGCGGCGGCCGTCACCTCGTCTATGCGGCGCCGAAGGGTCGCGAGCTGACGATCGCGCAAGGTCACCCCGTGCCCGGCGTCGATATCCGCGCTGGCAACGGGTACGCGATCTACTACGGCGCCAAGCTCCGCGAACCGCTGGCGCTCACGCCCGCGCCCGACTGGGCGCTCGTCGATGCGAAGCTAAAGGGTGACGATCGCGCCCCGAGCGCGACCCTCGAGCAATGGGCGGCCCGCGCCGTGCCCGGCAAGGCGTCGAAGCCGCTTCGCAAGGTCGCGGCCCGCATCGCCGAGCACGACACCGACCACAGCACGATGCTCGAGGTCGTCGCCGAGATCGTAAAGGCCGGAAGCTCAGGCGACCCCGGCGCCCCGGCCCTGCTCGCCGAGACTCGCGAGCGCTACACCCGTCACTACCCCGACCACGCCCGCGCCTTCGATGCGGCGGCCGAGGGCAGCGTGAAGCACCACGGCCTCGCGCCGCGTCGCCTCGAGCTGAGCAAGGCCGAGCGAAAGGCGCTGAGGCGTCGCCAGCGCGGAGACGACGCCGAGCCCGACGCGGCGCCTGCTCGGTCGCTCTACGTCGACGTCGCGGCGGTGCTCGCTGGCGGGCTCAGCGCGCCCGAACCGACCGAAGGCTCGCACCGCGCCGACGGCCTGCCGCTGCTCTACGCCGGGGCCGTCAACGGCTTCATGGGGCCGCCCGAATCGGCGAAGACCCTCACGGCGGTCGCCATGACCGCCGACACGCTCGACCGAGGCGGCTCGGCGCTTTGGGTCGACGTCGACCACAACGGCGCCCCGGCGACGATCTCGCGGCTCGTCGCGGCAGGCATCGACGCCGAGGTGCTGACCGACCCCGCCCGGTTCCGGCTGCTCGTCGGCGAGTCGAAGGAAGACCTCGAGGCGGCCGTGCGCGACGCCGTCGAGCACCCGCCGACCATTGCCGTCTTCGACTCTGTCGGCGAGATCATGCCGCTCTACGGCGCCTCGAGCAACGATGCGGACGAGTACAGCGCCGTGCATCGGGCGGTCTTCGCCCCGGTCGCCGTCGCTGGTGCTGCGGTGCTCGTCCTCGACCACGTCGCCAAGACCGCCGCGGGCAGCGGGTACGCATCGGGCTCGGGCGCGAAGAAACGCGCGATCGACGGCGCGCTCTACGAGCTGAAGGTCACCGAGACGTTCCGGCCGGGCGTCGGCGGCGCCGCGGTGCTGCTGCTCCGCAAAGACCGACACGGCGGCATCCGCGCCAAGACCCCCGGCGAGCGCGCGGCGGTCTTCCGTCTCGACTCTCGCGCGGGCTCGTGGACATGGGATTTCTACGCACCCCGCGACGACGACGAGCTCGCCGACGAGAAGGCCGAGGCCGACGTCGCCTTCACCCTCGCGCTCGAGCCGTTCCCGACCTCGAAAGAGCGACTGATCGCCGCCGTGAGAGACGCGACCGGCAAGGGGTGGCGGGCCGAGCGCGCCGCGGCCGCCCTCACCGAAGCCCGCCGAAGACGAGCGAGCCCGACGACCCTCCCCCTATCAACCGAGCACCACAACCGAGAGGACTGACCATGATCCGATTCACCGAGCGAAGCGACGGCGGCCACTACCAGGTGACCATGCCCGAGCCCGAGCACCTGCCCGAGCCCACCGCGAGCGCGGTGCGCGCGGTCGCCGACGCGCGGGCGCTGCTCGTCGCCAAGCGCCGCGAGCGCGACGCGGCACAGACCGCCGTGCGCGACGCCCGCGCCCGCATTGAGACCGAGGCCGCCGCGGCGGTGCTCGAGAGCGGCAAGGTGCCGAAGGGACTGCGCAAGGCGGCGAAGGCCGCCGAGGAACAGCTCGCCGACGTCGAGCTCGAGGTGCGCGCCGCCACGGCCGCATTTCACACGCGCTACGGCGCGCTCGTGGCGACGCTGACGACCGAGAGCGACAGCCTGCGCGCTCATGCGCTGAAGGCCGCCGAGAGCGCCCTAACGCGGCTCGCCGCGGCTCGTCGTGCCTTCGACGTCGCGGCGGCTGACGCGGCCGCCGCCTACGGGGTGCTCGGGCTCGTCGCTGAGAACGCCCGCGAGGGCATCGTGCGGCCCGTCGTGCGCGAGCCGCTGAAGTCGCGCCGAGCCTTCGCCATGAGCGCGGCGACGCAGGCGCTCGGGGTCGCTGTCGGCGAGTCGAACCTCGATCTCGTCGCGCACCAGGCACCCCGGCCGGCCGCCACGCCCGACGCGGGGCCGGTCGATGACCCCGGCCGCCTCGCCGCCGAGATCGCCGCCCGGCGAGCCGCGGCGAAGTCCGCTCGAGCGAAGGCCGCCGACGATGAGTAAGGCGCTGGTGAAGCGCGACCCGAGCGAGCGCTACGAGCTCGCGGTGCGCGCGGTCATGCTTCGCCGCGAAGGGTTCGAGTACGACGACATTGCCGAGCGGCTCGGGGTGACGCCGACCGAGGCGGGTGAGCTTGCCCGCGTTGGCTACGGGCGCCTCGCGGCCCAGACTGCCGACGAGCTGCGCACCGAGGTCGAAGACCGCCTCAACGGCCTGCTACGCGCCGCGCACGTCGACCTGAAGCTCGCCGAGAGCCAGGCACAGCGCACGGCGCTGTACCGCACCATCCTCGCGATCGAAGGGCGCCGGGCGCAGCTGCTCGGGCTCGACTTGCCGAAGGTGTCGGCCGATGCGGATTGAGCGATCCGACAGCTTCAGCCCGCGCCAGCGCGACCTGCTGGCGTACTACTTCACCGCCTACCGCTTCGCCTCGCGCAAGCAACGGGCGAAGCTCGCCCGCAACCCGCGCAAGGCGCTTCGGCGGGTGCTGGCCGAGTGGAACGCCGAAGCGATCTCGCAGCAGCGACTGCGCGACCTGCACCCCGAGATCGCCGCCGACCTCTACCGCCAATCGACGAAAGGAACCGCCGTGCCCCTGAAGAGAGCCCCGAAGCCCGACAGCCCGAAGAGCCTGCACCAGCAGGGCGTCGAAGCAGAGATGCGCGCGCTGCTCGCCGAAGCGGGCTTCGACCCCGAGGTCTTCCGCCGCCGCATCGTCACCCTCGTCGAGCTCGAAGAGATGACGCCCGAGCAAGAGGCCGAGCTCGCCGAGCTGAGCGAGCAACACAAGGCCGCGAAGCGGCGAGTGAAGCAAGCCCGCAAGCAAGCCGAGAAGCGTGAACGGCTGTGGCGCGAGGTCGACGGCAATGAGGTCGACCCCGACGACGTCGCCGAAGTGCTCGTGCGAATCCTCAGCGACCCCCCGAAGCCGAAGAAGAAGGGAACCCCGCAGTGACCGAACGAGAGAAGCGAGCCCTCGAGGCCCGCATCGACAGGCTCGAGCGCTCGCTCGATACGACCTCCCAGCGCCAGGCCCGCGCGCTCGGCTACCCGCCGACGCACGCCGACCCCGACGACGAGACCGACGCCAGCACGCGCGCCGCGAAGCGCCTGCGGGGCGACTAGCAGCCCCGCCGAGGCCCGCCGCTGTGGATTGCGGCGGGCCCTCGCGCGTGCCCTGCGGCATCATCGACGCCATGACCGACGACCTCAACGTGCTCGACTTCGTAGCGACCCCGAACTGCCCGCGCGATCTCGTGCGGCTCGAGCTCGTCGAGGGGGTGCCCGCCCGCTGGCGGTGCCCCGAGTGTGGTCTCGTCAGGCTCTAGGGGGCGTAAGTAGTCTCGACGGATGGACGAAGCGGAGAGGGCCTATTGGACGACCGCGGCTCAGCTCGTAGGTGTGTTCGGCATTGCCCTTGTTATTGAAGCCCGCGGGGCATTCGCTCGCGGTTTGGACAGAAGCCCCGTGATATTGCGCCTCGAGCTCGGGGGCCTGCTATTGGTTGCCATGGGTTTGTTGTGGACCGCGCAGCAAACGCTTTCTTCCCTTGCCAACAACACGAGCGACGACACGAGCATCTTCGCCTCGAGGATGGCCCTATGGGTCGCCTTTCTTGTTCTCGCAAGTAATCCACTCATCTCGATGGCTACGGCGGCCAACGCCGACTTGCTGGTGCGCCTGGGGGCACGCCTTCCCTGGTCGAAACACGGAAAGGCGCGGCGGCTTGTCGCGGCCCTCAGAGATGGCACAAACGAGTTCGTGGCCGACACCCTCCGGAATCAAGAGGCCGTCGACAACTACCGCAAGCGAGTCAAGCAGCTCAGAGAAGAGAGGGCGCTCTCATTGCGCCTTGCCGGGGAGGTCCTGTCAGACCCCGACCGCTGGGAGCAGCGAGCGGTCGATGCCGCCCTCCGCATTGTCATGGATGGGATGTACACCCAAAAGATCTCCGAACTCGAGTCTGAGGTTCGCGGCTATTCGAAGGCGGTCCGGGAGGCGACGAAGCGCGCCGAGTTCTGGATCGACACCTTGGAAGAACTGGAGCAAGAGTTGGTTTCGGCTCTCGACAATGACGCGGCGTCGAAACGACGAACCTTGATGATCGCTATCGCAGAGGGCGCTCGGGAAACCTCCGCCGAACTGGAACATGCAGGCGAGGCGCTCCAGTCCTTCACGACTAAAGTCGAGGCAAGGTTGCGAGAAGTTACGTCCTAGTGATGTGCAATTGACCCGTAGCACGCGGTCGTACCCGCGCATCGTGATCGCCCCGCGCTCGAGCGCGCGATCGAGCGCAGCGCGGTCGGTGGCCGGAAGCCGCCAGCGCGGCGAGCGGAGCAGTGCCCCCGGGGCCATCGCCGTGACCGGGCAGCCTGCGTCTCCCCAGCGTTCCGCCGTCCGCGCTCGGGCGATGGCGACCCGCTGGCGAGCCTCGAGGGTGGTCGCGCCGGCCGATCCACCCTCGGTCAGCTGAGCAGCCCCCACGCGGCGCACCGTGAGATGCAGATCGATGCGGTCGAGGAGAGGTCCGGAGAGCCGAGCGAGGTAGCGGCGGCGGGTCAGCGAGCTGCACGTGCAATCGTCGCCGCCGCCCTGGCCGCACGGGCAGGGATTCGCGGCGAGGACGAGCTGGAAACGTGCGGGGAAGCGCGCAACGGCGCGGGCCCGATGGATCGTGATCTCTCCGGTCTCGAGCGGCTGACGGAGGGCGTCGAGCACGCTGGCCGAGAACTCCGGAGCCTCATCGAGGAACAGCACGCCGTGGCTCGCCCGCGAGATCGCGCCCGGTCGCACCAGACCGCTGCCGCCACCGACGAGGGCCGCCATGGTCGCACTGTGGTGCGGCGCCTCGAGGGGTGGCCGCGTGACCAGGCTCGGCCCGATCGGCAGGCCGGCGAGCGACCGCACCGAACTGACCTCGACGGCCGCATCGGGGTCGAGATCCGGGAGCAACCCCGGAAGACGGCTCGCGAGCAGCGTCTTGCCCGCTCCGGGCGGGCCAAGCATCAGCAGGTGGTGCCCTCCGGCCGCGGCGATCTGCAGCGCCTCGACCGCCTCGGGATGGCCCACGACGTCGGCGAGGTCTCCCGGCTGCGAGGGCGGCGCGACCGCCGTCGGCGGCTCGAGCGCCTCGACCGGCACCGGATCGAGCCGCGCCCCGTGGCCGATGAGGACGTCGCGCAGCGAGGCCGCGGCGATGACGCGGATGCCCGGCACGAGCCGCGCCTCATCGGCGTTGCCGCTCGGCACGACGACCGCCACCGCCCCCGCCCGGCGTGCGGCGAGCACGCTCGGCAGCACACCGGCGACCGGACGCAGCCGCCCGTCGAGCGACAGCTCACCGACGTGCACCACGCGGTCGATGGCCGCGCTCTCGATGACGCCGGTGGTCGCCAGTGCCGCCACGGCGATGCCGAGGTCGAACCCTGAGCCGTGCTTCGGCAGCGACGCCGGCGAGAGGTTGACGGTCACCTTGCGCGGCGGGAGGTCGCAGCCGGAGTTGACCGCGGCGGACCGCACGCGGTCTTTGGCCTCGCCGAGCGCGGCATCGGGCAGCCCGATGATGGTGAAGGCGGGGAGCCCGTTGGCGAGGTCGGCCTCGATCTCGACGAGCGCCCCGTCGACGCCGTGCAGGGCGATGGCGAGGGTGCGGGCGACGGCCATCAGACCACCGCCCGCAGGTGGTCGAGCGTGGTGCCGTGGCGACCGACGACGACGCCGATGACATCGAGGCGCACCCGCCGCGACCCGGGATGGTGCTCGCACCAAGCGCCTGCGAGCCGACGCAGCCGAGCGAGCTTCCGGGGCGTGATCGCATCGAGCGGATGACCGTAGTCCACGCTCGACCGCGTCTTCACCTCCACCATCACCGTCGTGCCGCCGTCGAGCGCGACGATGTCGATCTCGCCCTGCCGGCAGCGCCAGTTGCGGTCGATGACCGTCCAGCCGAGTGCGGTCAGATGCTCGGCCGCCAGCTGCTCGCCAGCTCGGCCGAGGTCGTCCTTGTGCGCCATGTCGCCTCCCGGAGGAGAGGGTGCACCGGTCGCGCGTCGCGCGGCACAGCCCGGACGCGCGCCGGGGTGCGCAGCCTGTTCGTGGCGGCTTGGGGAGGACGGGCTCTAGCGCGCGGCGGTGACCGTTGAGTGCGACGGATCGAGCGGCTCCGCATCCGGGTCATCATCACGGCCGGTGACGCGGAGCACCGCCCACAGCGCCAGCACGACGACCGCGAATCCGCCCATGACGAGCAACCAGAAGCCGACGTCGATCGCCTCGGTCTCGCCCTCCGCGGTGGGCAGGACGACGACTGCGAAGAGCGTCGCGACGACCGCGAAGCACGCGATCCACAGCGCGCGCGACTGCTTCGCGATCTCATGACCCGCCAGGAACCCGAGCGGGAGGAGCGATGCGAGCGCCGCCGTGAGTCCTTCGGCGGCGGTCGCGACGAGCGCGTCGCTCACGAGCATCTCGACCCAGCCCGGCTCGCCCGCGGTGAGCGCGACCATCACCGAGAATCCGATCCAGCCGAGGAGGGCAAGGCCGACGGTGACGGCGAGGTTGGTGACGAGCGCCTTGACGCGATAGGGCGCACCGACGCGGGCGAGCACGTCGAGTCCGATCACGAGCCCGATCAGGAACCCGGGCGAGAACTCGAGCAGCCGCGCGAGGATCACACCGACGACAGCGAAGAGAAGCGCCGCCGGTTGGAGGCCGACCCGGCACGGGATCTCCCAGACGCGCTGCACGATGCGTCCGCTGATCCAGGACGCCACGTAGGTCACGACGAAGAGTCCGAGCGCGAGCGACACCGTCATCCGCAGCGACACGGGGTCGAGACCGTAGTCGGGGTCGACGAACCCGAAGACGACTGCGGTGATGGTCACGAGCAGGCCGGCCGCGATCGCGCGCGACCGCGTGATCTGTGCGAACCACTCGGTGAACCGTTCGAGACGGTCATCGAGCGCCGCGTACCAGCGGCCGATGCGGCGGCTGTTGGAGGCGACGGTGTTGTTGAGCAGCTCAGCGGGGAACGCGACGAGCAGCAGGAGTGCGAGCGCGAGCCCTCCGCCTGTCACGAGCAGCAGCGGCGTGCGGAAGATGCGATCGATGGTGGGGATGCTGTCGCTGATGGCCGAGGGTGCGGCCGGGTCAGAACGGTCCGCGGCCTCTCCCCGCCCGCCCGAAGCGTCCGGCGAGGCGAACGGATCGCCCGTGCCGGGCGCACCGGCGCCGTCGTCCACGGGGTCGATCGCCAGGACGGTGACCGGAATCTGGACGGCGGACGGCTCACCCCCCGGCGGCGTCGCGATGCCGACGAGCGTGTGCTCCCCCGGCTCGAGATCGAACGGCACCGTGACGTCGAGCGCGACGAGGCCGAGGTCGCTCGCCCGTGCACTGCCGAGCGTCTGCGGCGTCGAGCGGATCTCGATGACGACCTCGGTCTGGGCGGGAAGACCGCGCGCGCTCAGCGGCAGCACCTGTCCGGGGGTGAGCGGGCTTCCGTCGTAGCCCTCGAGCGTCCAGACGAGCGGAGTCGTGGCGACGACCGGCGGCGCAGGCGCTGCGGGCACACTCACGGCGACGGGCGCCGTGTAGGCCGAGAAGCCGTCGTACGACGCGATGGCGCCGAAGAAGCTGGGCGGATCAGCCACGAAGCCCTGCGACCGCTGCTGGGCCCGCAGCACGACGTCACCCGCGACACCGGAGACCGGGCAGCTCCAGGTGCCCGTCGAGGAGACCGTGGTGGAGCATCCACCGGCCCCACCGAGCTGCTGCACCAGAACGCGGTAACCGGGGTCGCCGGTGCCGCTCGCGACCACCTGATCGGCGCCCGTGACGCGAGCGGTGAGCGTCGGCCGTTCGGGGATGAGCACGTAGTGGTCGAGGTAGTCGCTCTGATCGAAGTAGTAGTACTGGGTGGCGTAGATGTTCCAGACGCCGGGGGCCAGCCCACTGAAGAAGCAGTCGTCGACCACGGACGGACTCGTGGGGGGCACGGTACCGATCAGACCGCCCTCGCCGCCGTCGGGCAGACCGCACCCCGCGACCGCGGTGCCGTACTGGTAGGGCTCCCCGGGCACGACCTCGACCTGGTACAGATCGAGCTGCACGGCACTGTTCGGCAGGCCGACAGCGCGCACATCGATGGATGCGGGGCCCAGGCCGTACGTCATGGCCGGCGGTGCGACACCACCGGTCGCGGGGATCGTCGTGCCCACCGTCGCCGATCGCGCCGATGACCCCCCGGCATAACCGTCGACCTCGCCGAAGCCGACACCCGGGTCGAATCCGAAGCCGACCGCCTGCGCTTCGGCCGTGAAGCTGTCGGTGCCGGGCTCGAGCGCGGCGGCGCACACCCAGTCGCCGCTCAGCAGATCGGCCTCGGCGCCGCAGACCGCCTGGTCAGCGGCATCGCGCACGACGACCTCGAGCGCATCGAGCCGAGAGCTGGCGATGGTCAGCTGCTCACTGAGGGGATCGACCGTGCCGCGGAAGATCGCCCCGCCGGGCACGGCCTCGACGGTGAGGCTCGGCGTGGCCGGTACATAGAGCGCGTCCTCACGGCCGTACGTGGCGGTGCCGTTAATGAACTGCCCGGATTCGAGGATGTGGATGCCGGCCGGAAGAGACGGGAAACCACACGTGACGCTGTTGCCGCTCGTAGGCGGGGCTAGCGGGCTTCCCGACCACCCCGCCGGACAGTACCCGGCGCTGGTCGGCGTACCGAAACCATTGAGCAGGAGCTCGCCCCCGACGTTGGAGGTCGGCTCGCCGGTCACCGTGAACGCCGCGGCAGCGGGAGCGGCGGATGCGTCGACCGCGGGCTGCGGCGCGGGGACGACGATCGAGAAGGGGCCGCCGAGCGCGGTGATGGTTACCGGCAAAGCCGCGACATCCCGTGCTTGAACGCTGATCGTCCACTGGCCGTAGCGGGGGCTCGGGAGGGTTGCCACGCACTCGTACTCGCCCGAGACCGGCACTCGCTCGATGATGCACAGGTTCGTGGCGACGGCCGGAGAGACGGAGGTCGCGCTGACGACCACGCGGCTCATCGCCGGCGCTTCGCCCTCGACGGTGACGAGCAGTGATTCCTGCACCTGCTGCACACCGGTACCCAGGTCACCACCGACCGTGACGGGCACCGAGGCGGCCGACTCCCCGACGGGGAAGACGCGGGAGTCACTGGGCACGCTCTCCCCGGTGCCGTCGTCGGCTGTGACGAACAGTGTGTACTCTCCGAGCACGCCCGGCGGGAACGACCCGGAGCAGTTTCCGCTGTTCGTACCGGACGCGGCGACGAAGAAGTCGCAGAAGAGTTCTCGCTCGGCCTGATCGGACACACCGGGTCGCAGGTACCAGACCCGCACCGTCTGATCGAGGTCGTCGTCGACGATGGCGGTGACGATCGTGCCCCCGGTCGTCGTGCCGAAGATGGATCCGACGATCATGATCGGCTGACCCGGAGCGGCCGTCGCCGCGGTCGATACAGCGACCGCACCAGAGGCTCCGAGGCAGAGGGCGACAAGCGCGACGAGGGCGCGGCGGAACGGCGAGCGGGATGCCGTCATGGTTATCAACCTCGAGCTGGGGCACCCTCGGGTGGGCGCGGTGGGTCGATGCTAACCCGAGAACGTTTCGAACGTATGACGATTGTCGAGGTTTTCAGCTTCGCCGTCGCGCTGGTCGCGGCCGGTGAACTGCAGCACCGCCCAGAGGCTCAGCGTGACGACCGCGAAGATCACCATCACGAGCATCCAGAACCCGATGTCGGAGACCGCCGCCGTCTCGCCCGCCGCCGTGGGCAGCACGATGAGGGCGAACAGTGCGCCGACCGAGACGAAGGCGGCGATCCACATCGGGCGGGAGTGGCGGAACACCTCATGGCCGGCCAGGAAGCCCAGCGGGAGCAGTGACGCGAGCGCCGCCGTCAGCCCCTCGGCCGTCGTGGCGACCAGAGCATCGCTGATGAGCAGCTCGACCCAGCCGGGCTGCCCGCTCGAGAGCGCGGTGAGCGCCGAGAAGGCGAACCACGCGGCGACCGCGACCCCGACGACGACGCCGGTGCTGAGCATGACGACGCGCGCCCGCACGGCGGCGTCGACCCGGCTGATGAGGTCGAGCCCGATGACGAGACCAATGAGAAAGCCCGGCGAGAACTCGAGGACGCGCGCGACGACCACCCCGAGGACAGCGAAGAGCAGGGCGACCGGCTGCAGCGTGACCTCGGTCTCCACCCCCCAGGTGCGGCGCGCGATCGCCCCGCTGATCCACGCGGCGACGTAGGTGATGAGGAACAGGCCGATGGCGAGCGACACCGTCATGCGCAGCGAGACCGGGTCGAACCCGTATTCCGGGTCGACGAAGCCGAAGACCACCGAGGTGAGCGCGACGAGCACCGCGGCGGCGATCGCCCGCGTGCCGGAGACCCGCGAGAACCAGTCGGTGACCTGCTCGGTGCGCTTCTCGAGCGCGACGAACCAGCGGCCGAGGCGGCCGGTGTTCGACGACAGGGTGCTGTTGAGCAGCTCGGCGGGGAACGCGACGAGCAGCAGGATGGCGAGGGCGAGCCCGCCGGAGGCGAGCACGACCCACGGGTCGTCGAAGATGCGCTGCAGCGTCGGGATGCTCTCGGTGATGGCCGACGGCGCGGCCGGGTCAGCCCGTACCGCACCCCCCTGGCCGGGCGAACCGCCGACCGCGGTCGGCTCCTCACCGGTCTCCGCCACCTCCTCGACGGCTTCCTCCGCGGGAGCGAGGGCGGGGACCACTTCGACGGGGAACGAGACCACCGACGCGGCGCCCCCGGGCGGAGTCGCGGTCGCGACGAGCGTGTGCTGGCCCGGAGGCAGGTCAGCAGGAACCGTCACGTCGAGGGCGAAGGCCCCGTCGTCGCCCGCGACCGTCGAGCCGAGCAGTTGCGGGGTCGAGCGGATCTCCACGTCGACCGTCGTGCCGGGCGGAAGCCCCTCGGCGGAGAGGGAGAGGGTCTGACCGGGCTGCAGCGGCGAGCCGTCGTAACCGAGCAGCGTCCACGCGATGGGGCTCGGCGTGGGCTGCGGCACCGGAGGAACACTCGCCGGCGCCGGGGGCGGCGGGATCGTGAGCGATCGTGCCGATGAGAGCGCCGAGAAGCCATCGTGCGACGAGTCGGCCACGAACTCACCGGGCGGTGTGGCGACGAAGCCGACAGACTGCTGGAGCGCCCGATAGCTCGCCGTGCCGACCGGTCGGTTCGCGGTGCACTGCCAGGATCCGGAGCCGGAGACGATCGCCGAGCACACGTCGCCACCGGATGCGAGCCTCACGATGGCCCGCTGGCCGGGTGTCCCCGTGCCCGAGAAGACCGCTGACCGGTCGTCGCCCAGCCGGGCGCTGAAGTCGGTGACCGGCTCGGGGATGAGGACGTACTCGTCCAAGTAGCGCGTGCTGACCTCGCTGACATTCTGCGAGGTGTACAGGTTCCAGATGCCCGGCTCCAGGGCAGTGTACGAGCAGTCGAGCTGCGCGAGATCGGCACCCGGCTCGCAGTCGGCGACGGGGTCACCGTAGAGGTACTCGTCTCCGGGAGGCTGGGTGACCTGGTAGAGCTCGGAGTACATGAACGACCCGGTCACCCCCGAGGCCGTCAGCCCGATGCTCGCCGGGCCGGGGGTGATAACCGTCGACGGGGGTGGCGGAACGAGGTCACCGCCGATCTCGTCGTCGTAGCCCATCGACGTCGGGGCGCCGACCAGATCAGTGCCGTACACCTCGAAGTACACGTACTGTCCCCACCCGGCGAGCGGGTTCGCCGGCGGCACGCAGCTCCACGTGCCGTCGAGGGCGACCGGCACAGCGATGCAGTAGTCCGCTGACTGCTCACCGCCGCCGTCACCGGGGTTGTACCGCATGACGACGCGCACCGTGCCGAGCGCCGGACCTGTGCCGCTCAGTGCCGGCAGGAGCGTCTGCCACTCGTTATTGAAGCCGGTGAAGTTGGTGAACAAGGCGGCCGACGTTCCCCCGACCGTGACCGTGACCGCGTTGCTGTCGTTGCTCCAGTCGCCCTCGCCCGGCTCAGCGACATCGCTGTGCTGGGCGACGACGGTGTAGACGCCGGGGGCGGGTACGGACGAGGTGCAGGAGAAGGTCTCCTCCCCGAGGCCGAGCATCTGGAAGCACTCCTCCACGACGGTGGCGCCCTGCCGCCACTGCACCCGCAGGTAGTCGTAGCCCGCTGGGACTGCGAGCTCGCCCGCCACGGTGAGGTCGGGGCCGACGGTGTCGAGAGCGCCCGCCGGGCTCGTGATGGTCGGCGCGTCGGGTGCCGCGATGGCGGGAGCCGCGACGAGCATCCCGCTGGCCACCACGCCGAGCAGGGTCGTCGCGACGAGCGCACGGCGCAGGCGGGGGATTAGGGTTCGAGCAGGGGTGGTCATGGCAACCTCGGCACGCAGACGAGCGCCGTCGGGTTCGGCGCGCTGCCCGAATCGTAACCCGGATTCGTTTCGAACGTATGACGAATTCGCTCCGAGCGCTGCCGGGCCTACTCGTCGAGCGCGAGCTCCTTCGGCAGCTTGAGCTCCTTCTTGCCGAGCTCCTCGACGTTGACGTCCTTGAAGGTCAGCACCTTGACGCTCTTCACGAAGCGGTCAGCCCGGTAGACGTCCCACACCCAGACATCGGTCAGCGTGAGCTCGAAGTAGAAGTCGCCGCCCATGTCGCGCACGACCTGCTCGACCTCGTTGGCGAGGTAGAACCGCCGCTCGGTCTCGACCACGTACTGGAACTGCGACACGACATCGCGGTACTCGCGGTACAGGGCGAGCTCGACCTCGCGGTCGTAATCGTCGAAATCCTCGTCGTCCATGGCCTCACGAGTCTAGACCGTCGAGCAGGGTCGGGCCCCGCAGCCAGGTGACCCGGTGACGCGGCGAGGCGCCGTGCGCGGCCACCGCCGCGAGATGCTCGGCGCTGCCGTAGCCCTTGTTGCCGGCCCAGCCGTACTGCGGCCACCGGTCATGGTCGGCCACCATGAGCGCGTCGCGATGCTGCTTCGCGACGACGGATGCTCCCGCCACGCTCGCGCAGTCGCGGTCGGCCTTCACCCGAGTGACGACACGCGGCGGCAGGCTGAGCGCGGGCGTCAGCCAATCGTGGCTGCCGTCGAGCAGAACCGTCGCGCCCGCGACCGGCACCCCCGCCTCGTGCAGGGCGATGAGCGCGCGCCGCCCGGCGAGGCCGAGGGCGGCGACGATGCCGAGGTCGTCGATCTCGGCCGGCTCCGCCTCCCCCACCGCCACCGCCGCCGCCCAGACCCGCACCTGCGGCTCGACCTCGGCTCGGCGCGCGGGGCTGAGCAGCTTGCTGTCGCGCAGGCGCTCGGGGGGAGCATCCGCCACCGACAGCAGCGCGCACGCGCCCACCGCGACGATTCCTGCGATCGCACCGCGACCGACCTCGTCGATGCCGATGACGGCGGGGGCTCCGTCAGCGAGCAGAGCGCCCTCGACCTCGAGCGTCGGCGCGGCCGTCACGCCCGAAGCCTCACTCGGCGCGCTCGACGCCGTCGAACACCAGCGGATAGTTGTCGATCCACTGCCAGCGGTCGATGGGCCAGCTGATGACGACCGCCCGGCCGACGACATCGGCGATCGGCACGACGCCGTTGATGCGCGAGTCGGAGGAGTCGTACCGGTTGTCGCCCATCACCCACAGCGTGCCCTCGGGCACGTCCTCCTGGAAGTCCTGACCGCTGACCGCGACCCGGTCGGGCGGGAGCGTGACATAGGGCTCGTCGATCGGAACGCCGTTGATGCTCAGCTGCCCGAGGTCGTTGCAGCACGTGATGCGGTCGCCCGGAAGGCCGATGATGCGCTTGATCAGGTGCTCGTCGCTGTCGGAGGCGCTGAGACCGACGAACGTCAGCACCCCGTCGACCGCCTCCTCGAGCGGCGTTCGAGGAGCCTGCGGCACGGCCGTCAGCCACCCTCCCGGGTCGCGGAACACGACGACATCGCCGCGCTCGAGCGGCACGACCTCGGGGACGAGCTGGTTCACGATGATGCGGTCGTTCACCAGGAGCGTCGCCTCCATCGATTCGGAGGGGATGTAGAACGACCGGATCAGGAAGGTCTTGATCAGGAAGGAGATGACGAGAGCGGCAGCCACGATCACGACGACGTCGCGCACGAACAGGAGCACGCCGCGCCCGGCGGATCGACGGGACGACCGACGCGCGGTGTGTGCTCCGCCCTCGGCGGTCGCGGTCTGCTCTGTCATGACTCCCCCGTGCTCACTCTCAGTCTAGGGGCGCGCGGGGCGAGGACGGCCGAGGGCCCCGCCGACAGGTCGACGGGGCCCTCGCACAGCATGGCGAGCGGGAGCTCAGCTCTCGCGCTTCTCCTTGATCTTCGCCTTCTTGCCGCGCAGGTTGCGCAGGTAGTAGAGCTTGGCGCGGCGGACGTCGCCGCGGGTGACGACCTCGATGTGGTCGATGACCGGGGAGTGCACCGGGAAGGTGCGCTCGATGCCGACCTGGAAGCTGACCTTGCGCACCGTGAAGGTCTCGCGGATGCCCTCGTTGGAGCGGCCGATGACGACGCCCTGGAAGACCTGGATACGGGAGCGGTTGCCCTCGATGATGTTCACGTGCACCTTGACGGTGTCGCCGGGGCGGAACTCGGGGATGTCAGTGCGCAGCGAAGCGGCGTCGACGTGATCGAGGATGTGCATGGTCATTCGCTCTCTGCGACCGCCACAGGTCGATCGCGGCTCTGGGGATATTCATCAGATTCGCGTGCGCCCCGCAGAATCACGGCTCCCCTGTGGCAGAGGCGCGCTGAGGCACAAAGAGAAATGATGCCACAGTGTGCGCTCCACTCCCAATCAGTGGCACGATGGAGGGAACGAGCCGGGTCATCGGGGGATGGCCCGAGGGGGTGCACCGCTATGAACACGACGACGATCCTCGCCACCGACAAGGTGGTCATGCGCACCGAGCCGGTGCAGCAGCGCAGCGCCGAGCGCATCGCGCTCCTTCTCGACGCGGCCGCCGCGCTCATCGACGACACGGGCATCGACGGCGTCACGACGAGCGCGGTCGCCAAGCGCTCTCGCTCGTCCGTCGGCGTCGTGTACCGCTACTTCCCCAACATCCAGTCGCTGCTGCGTGCCCTCGCGGCCCGCAACATGGAGCGCTACCTCGAGCGCGTCTGGGAGGGCGTGGAGAACTCGCCGCCGGAGCCCTGGTCGTCCTTCGACGCCACGCTCGACGCCTTCGTCGACATGACGCGCCACGAGCCCGGCTTCCGCGCCCTGCGGTTCGGCGATGTCATCGATCAGCGCTTCATCAGCCCCGAGCTCAGCAACAACGCGATGCTCGCCCGCGCTTTCGCCGACCAGGTGGGCCGCACCTACGGATTCACCCCCGATGACGACCTCGTCTTCCACCTCGAGGTGGCGATCGAGATCGCCAGCGGCCTGCTGACCCGCGCCTTCCAGCTCGACAAGGACGGGGATGCGCGCTTCATCGAGGCGACGCGCGACCTCTGCGGCACCTACCTGCGCACGCACATCCCCCTGCCGAGGAGCTAGATGATCGAGCTGCGCACGCCCGCCGAGATCGAGCAGATGCGACCGGCGGGCCGTTTCGTCGCGAGCGTGCTCAGCGCGACCTCCGCCGCGGCCGACATCGGCGTCAACCTGCTCGATCTCGACGCGCTCGCGCACGAGATGATCCGAGCAGAAGGTGCCGAGAGCTGCTACATCGACTACCACCCCTCCTTCGGCGGCTCGCCCTTCGGCAAGGTCCTCTGCACCTCGGTCAACGATGCGGCCCTGCACGGGCTCCCGCACGACTACCGGCTGCGCGACGGCGACGTGCTCTCGCTCGACTTCGCCGCCTCCGTCGGCGGATGGGTGTGCGACTCGGCCATGACGATCGTCGTGGGCACGGCCCGACCCGACGACCTCGCTCTGATCGACGCCACGGAGAGGGCCCTTGCGGCGGGCATCCAGCAGGCCCGCGCCGGCAACAGGATGGGCGACATCTCGGCGGCCATCGGCGATGTCGCCGAGGCCTCCGGCTACCCGGTCAACCTCGACTTCGGTGGGCACGGGGTGGGGCGGACGATGCACGGCGACCCGCACGTGCCGAACGACGGCCGACGCGGCCGGGGGCTGAAGCTGCGGGCCGGGCTCGTGATCGCGATCGAGCCCTGGTTCATCGCCGACACCGATGAGATCTACACCGACGACGACGGCTGGACCCTGCGCAGTCGGACGGGCTCCCGGGCGGCGCACTCCGAGCACACGGTGGCGATCACGGCCGACGGGCCGATCGTGCTGACGGCTCGCGACTAGCCCGCATCGGGCGCTGCGGCATCGCCGGCCCCGCCGGAGCCCGCGGCATCGCCCGCTCCGCCAGACTGCGCCAGCGCCGCGGCGAAGTCGATGACGATGTCATCGGTGCCGGAGCCGCGACGGGCGGGGAGGCGCGAACCGGGGTGCAGCAGGGGCAGGGCCGCGGCCGGCACGGCGTTGCCGACCTGCACCTGGTAGGGCGCCGCGTCCCCGTCGATGATCGTCGCGGTGACGGCGTACACCCGATCGCCGGTCGGGCCGGTCATGTCGAGCGGTTGCGCCTGCACGAGGATCGCCTCGACGGGGGTGCCGTTGGCGAGGATCCACGCGGCCCCGGTCTCGCCCTCCCCCGCGGCGACCTGCACCTCGGGCGCGGGTACCGAGAAGTCGACCACGATGCGTCGCGGGTCGGCCGGGTCGACGCGCACCGCGACCCAGGCGCCCCCTGACGCGAGCTGCGGGATGTAGACCTCCTGAACGCGCTGGGTGGTCGTCGTGTCGTAGGGAGCCTGGCCGTTGCGGTACACGCGCACGGTGAGTTCGCACTTGCGCTCGACCAGCCCGTTGGCGATCTGCATGGTCATGCCGGTCGCGGTGACTGCCAGCACGTTGCCGCGGGCGAGCTCGCCCGTGCGGATGAGGTCGCCGTCAGGAGACCCGAGAAGGTTCGAGAGCCAGTTCATCCGGAGTTCCTCCGTCTGTGGTCGGACGACGCGAGCGGATCGTGGTGGAGACCATGGTCGCGAACGCCGTCGCGGCGGCCGCGATGAGCAGGGGCCACAGCAGGTAGCCCAGGAAGAGCAGGTCGGGGCTCGGCGAGATGGCCACGATCGCCACCACGAGCACGTACTCCACGATCAGCAGCAGCTTCTCGCCGACCGTCAGCAGCGGCGGGCGCCGCAGCATCACGGCGACGTGGTTGATGATGAGCGACAGGGCGAGCCCGGGCAGCACGAACGAGCCGGTGATGAGCGCCTGCAGGGTGGGCAGGGCACTCACGTCGCCCACGAGCTGCAGGTACCAGGCGCCGGCGCCCGCGAGGGCGGCGACGGCGGCGACGAGCGGCTGCGACCAGAGCCACATCCGCTCGGCGGCGTTCATCGCTCCTCGATGTGCTCGGCGAGCTCGGTGCCGTGCGGGGCGAGCAGATCGGGCCGAACCGCTCGCGTGCGCGCGAGCCGCTGCTCACGACGCCAGGCGGCGATGGCGCCATGGTTGCCGCTGAGCAGAATCTCGGGCACCGCCAGCCCCCGCCACACCGGCGGCTTGGTGTAGCTCGGGTGCTCGAGCAGACCGCCCTCGTGGCTCTCCTCGGTCAGGCTCTCCGGGTTGCCGACGACTCCCGGCACCAGGCGCCCGATCGCTTCGATCATCGCCATCGTCGCCACCTCTCCCCCGTTGAGCACATAGTCGCCGATGCTGAGCTGGCGAACCTCCGTGCGCTCAGAGTAGTGGTCGATGACCCGCTGGTCGATGCCCTCGTAGCGCCCGCACGCGAACACGAGGTGCTCGCGGGTCGCGAGCTCGCGCGCCAGCTCCTGGGTGAACGGATGCCCAGCCGGGCTCGGCACGATCAGCACCGACCGCGGGGTGACGAGGGTGTCGAGCGCTTCGCCCCACGGCTCGGGCTTCATGACCATGCCCGCGCCGCCGCCGTAGGGGGTGTCGTCGACCGTGCGGTGGCGGTCATGGGTGTACGCGCGCAGGTCGTGCACGTCGACCTCGATCAGCCCGGCCGAGCGGGCCTTGCCGAGCAGCGACACATCGAGCACCCCGAAGAACTCGGGAAAGATCGTGACGATGTCGAGGCGCACGCTCTGCAGTCTAGGCAGAGGGGGTTCTGGTGGCGGGCGGCGCAGGCGGCTGCTCGTCGTCGGCGAGGTTCTCGAAGAGTCCGGGAGGCGGGGTCAGCGTCACAGTGCCCGCGGCGATGTCGACGACGGGGACGATGACGCTGACGAAGGGAACGAGCACCTCGCCGTCGGGGGTGCGGATCACGAGCAGGTCGTGCGCCGGCAGGTGCTCGACGCGCACGACCGTGCCGACCTCGACGCCGTCGCGGAGGGCGCGCAGGCCGACCAGCTGGTAGTCGTACCAGGCGTCCGGCTCGGCCGGCTCGTCGACCGGCTGGTCGATCCAGAGGATCGCTTTGACGAGGCTCTCGGCCGCGGTGCGGTCGGTGACGCCTTCGAAGAACGCGACGGGCTGGCCGTTGTACCAGCGCAGCTCGACGAGCGTGAGGCTCTTGCCGTGCCAGACCGACTCGGTCGGCACCTGCAGGGTGAACTCCGCGCCGGGCACGAATCGACGATCGGGGTCGTCGGTGTACAGCTCGACCTTGAGGGCGCCCTTGAGGCCGTGAGCCTTGAGCAGGCGCCCGACCCGCAGCTGCTGGCCGGCAGCGCTCACTGCTGGCGGGAGTCGTCGAGATCGGTGTCGACGACGTCGACGCGCACGCGGCGGCCGTCGGCGAGGGCGGTGATGACGGTGCGGAGGGCCTTGGCGGTGCGTCCGCCGCGGCCGATCACGCGGCCGAGGTCCTCGGGGTGCACGCGCACCTCGAGGACCTCGCCGCGAGCGGAGCTCTGCGCGACGACGGCGACATCATCGGGGTGATCGACGATCCCCTTGACGAGATGTTCGAGCGTGTCAGCGAGCACGGATGTCAGGCCTTCTCGGCCTCGGGCGCGTCGGCGGCGTCGGCCTCGACCGGGGCGTCCTCGGCGGCAGCCTCGGCCGCGGGGGCCTCCTCGGCGACCTCAGCGGCGGGGGCCTCAGCGGCCTCGTCAGCCGCGGGGGCCTCCTCGACCGGAGCGGCCTTCTCGGCGGGCTTCTCGCTCTTGGGCTTCAGTACCGGCTTCTTCTTCTCGTCCATGACGAAGGCGGCCTTCGGCTCGGCGGTCTTGACGGTGCTCTTGGCACCCTTCTCACCCTTGAAGGTGCCCCAGTCGCCGGTGAGCTTGAGGATGGCCAGCACCTGCGGGCTCGGCTGCGCGCCGACGCCCAGCCAGTACTGCGCGCGCTCCGAGTCGACCTCGATGAACGAGGGCTCCTCGGTGGGGTGGTACTTGCCGATCTCCTCGATC
>VFQP010000602.1_pt1 | contig 63743 bp, 48 predicted proteins | sample 3512351 | NCBI WGS metagenome assembly VFQP01 (sample SAMN10412372, study PRJNA504923) | tailings metagenome | isolation source: Relicate 1 Philex TSF1 revegetated site | place: Philippines: Tuba, Benguet | collected 2017-08-29
TTCGCCAAGGATTGGACTCCAGATCCGCGTGCTACTCAAAGGTGGGGGGACGTCGGGACCTCCATCCAACTCGCTGTCGGTGTGCATCCGCGAACCTCGAGAGGCCTAACTACATTTATCCCGCAAACGTGCGGGCTATGCGACATCATCGATTTGCCTGGCCCAACCGTCAACCCGATAGCCCACCAGATTCACGGACTTGCGAGACATCCCGGGTTCGCACGCACGGCAAGCCCCCAGGGGATATCCCGACGCATAGTGGTGATATCCGGATGTCACCGTCGGGGAGCGGGTTTTCCGGCGATTTGATCTCGCTCGATGGCGGGGCCGGAGAGGTGACGGCTTCGCCGCGCAACACCTTTGCCGCCAAGGCCCGTCAGAAGAACGTCACCGGGCCGGTGTCTTCGCGAAACACCTCGCCCGTATCGAGGTCGGTGCGCCAGATCGTGTCGTGGACCGACAGGAATCCGCGGATATCGGGCGCGACATGGCGCGAGGACTGCCACGTCGTCCTGAACCAGATGACGTACGCGTCGGTCATGCTGTCGCGCAGCTCATCGCAGAAATCGTCGTCCTCGTTGTCCATCGCTTCGGTCAGGGCCGCTTCCACCGTCGACGGAATCAATGTGGCCGGAAACGCCAGTGGCAGGCCTTTCCCGCAGTAGCCGGTTCCGGTGTTCAGGGGGAGGGCGACAGGTCGGAACGACTCCCAGTCGTACTCGAAATGGATGGCGTCCATCGTCTCTCTTGTGGCGCCCGCCACGAGCGAGAACGGTCGTTCGACGAGCAGCCGTCCGATGTCATTCGCCAGAGCCAGGGTGTGGTCGTGCAGCGAGGCGATGAAGGCCTTGTTGGCGTCGTCGAAGGTCATGGATGCGGTGTCCGGGTTCACACGGCGTGCAACGAAGGGGGCCTTCACCGCCCCGTCCGACGCCGGCCGTCATCGAGGGCGGCGGCCCTACGTGTCGTATTCGCCGCTGTCCCAGGGCTCACTGAACGCCATGAAGTCACCCGGCATGAGGCTGATGGTCAACTCGTCGTCCTCGTCTTCCAGATCGTTGGGGATGAGACCGAAGACCGTTCCGAACTTCTCGATGCTGAAGGGAGCGATCTCGATGCGTTCGAACGACACCTCGCCGAGCTGGTCGATGCGCTGCTGGACCGCGGCATCCCGGGCGTCCCTATCCGTGGCGCTTCTCGGGCCGAACGCGTCGATGAAGGCTTCGACGAACCTGCCTTCTGCGTCGAAGAGGAACAGTGCGACGAATTCGTTCCCCGGCTGGCTCGGTATCGTCGGCTCGAACGGTTCCGTGATGAAGAACTGTCTCCCGTCGGACGTCTTTCCTACAAGCTCGGCATGGTAGTCGTCGTGATCGATGGCGATGAGCTTCGGCAGTTCGATGGTCATGCAGTCTCCATGAAGTTCCTGCGCCTCGGTCGGGCCACGCAGCGATGAGGCGTCGCCTCGAACGAAGGTTCGGGCGAATGATCGTCCATCAGGCGAGGTCGAGAAAGTCGTCGTTGGACAGGTAGTGCTCGATGCAACGGATCAGTTCGGACGTGGTCGCCGCCGGCTTCTGCTCGATGGCCAGATCGACGACGTCCTGGATGAGTTCGTCGCTGCAGTAGATCCAGAATCCGTTCTCTCTGGCGAGGGTGGGGTACACCTCGACGCCATCACCCGTGACGCGGACAGGATCTGACACCAGGAACCTGTCGTCAGGCATGGCGGGCCTGTCCTGATCATCCCAGTACAGACTGTAGGGAAATCCACGCTCCGCCTTTGCGGCAACGAAACCGACGATGTCGGACAGCGTGTAGAGATGGCCGAGCGAGATCACTCCATCACCGGACGGCCGATGCGCGATGCGCGTTCGGCTTGAACGGATTGATCGGTGTCATGGCCAACGTCACCGAGTGCAGATCCTCTACGGCACGTTGCCGAGCCTTCGGGGACTTGATGTGTGCAGGCAGCCGGCTGAGCCAGTGCTTGTTCGGACCGGATACGTCGCTCCGGATCGAGGACAGCCGTCGCGATGTGGGGAGCGGCTTGCGCCCGAGGATCTCGATGCACTCGGCGAGCTGCGCCCCCGAGGAGAAGCGAAAGACGAAGCCCTGTGAGGCGATACACAGGACCGGGTAGCCTTTGCGTCCTTCGGGACGCGGAGCCGGAGGATCGTAGGACGCTGCCAGGCCCCACGGAAGACCGTCGGTTTGCCTGTGAACCCAGTAGGCCATGGGCTCGTGGCGCCAGTCTGGTGTGTGCTCGATCCAGAAGGGGGCAATGTTCTTCATGGTCCCGACGACATGCATGCCGCAGACGTGCGGGCCTTCTAGGCATCATCCGAACGCTCGTGCATTGCGTCAAGGTGATGTCTTGCGTGGAACATGCGGTTGGCCTGCGCTCCTTCTCGCTCACGTTGCGCCGCGTTGGCGAAGAATGGTGGGTGTCCCGGATGCTTGAGGAATCAAGCCGTTCCACGAAGGGGCATCGGCTTGAGTGAATTGTCAGGCCTCGTCACTCGCAAGGGGGCCACGAGACCATGGTTGATCAACGCCATCACGCCAGGCACACCAGCCTGGCGGTAGGTCGCCGAGCTCAGCCACCGACGGATCCAAGTTAACGGTATGACTTAAGCACATGAGCATCGGCTCGGAGGGAGGCTCGCTACCATCGAGAAACTGCCAGCCGTGGTCGTCCTCGTCGTGAGTGACGAAAAGAATTGGCAATCCGTCCTCAACGACCGATTTGGAAACTATGGTCGCAGTATTGGGTGCTTGATCGAAGAGCCACATACGAGGCCTAACACCATAGTTCAGCCGCGTTGTAGCGGGCTGGGGACCATTTACCTGCCGCCTGGGCCATAGACCGATTCAACGTCGGCTGCAATGACTCGTTAGGCCTCGTCAGTCCTCCGTAGAGAACTTGAAGCTGTTGAAGTACGGCATCTTCGGGGGGGCTGGAACTTCGTGACCCTCCAGTGCTTGCGCCAGGCATTCAGAGAACGGAGATCTCGGCTCAAGGACAACCGTGTAGTTTGCGTTCGCGGTGAAGTGAAAGTAGCCATGCACCGAGCGCTCACCCTCGCGACCGTCGAGACAGGCGCTCATCGAAGGCGCAAATTCTGGAAGGGACTGAATTGCCTCGCCCAAGGCCCGGTCATACCGTGCGCCCTCTTCGGTTTCACCGTTTGCTCTCGCTTCGCTGACACCCCTGTTGAATTCCCGTTCCGCGGCAATCGAGTCGGATGAGAAGTAGAAGCATGAGACTGCAGCAAGTGAAATCAGTCGGCGCATAGTCGGCTCCCCAGAGGCCCAACTACATTTATTCCGCAGAAGTTCGGGCTATGCCAGATCATCGATGTACCCGACCCAGGCCGTCAACCCGATAGCCCATCAGGATCATGGGCTTGAGGGTAGCATCCGGGACACCCATGATCTTGGTGGGAGGAGCGGCCGACTTCTCCCCGGCGTCCGAGCTAGACATGAGGTAGAGCTTGCCTCCTCGTTTCATCACCGCTACAACTTGCTGAACTCTGGTGCTCGGTCCCGATAATGTCGCGCTTGGTCCGCACGATCGTCGTTTTCTCCATCTCCGTCAGCGTCGGAACAGTCGCAGCCGCAGCCGAGGATGGTTCGGAGGAGTGTGCTCTGTTGCGCCAGGCGGCTGAGGCTCATGGTTTCGGTACCCTCGAGCAAGGTGATCGGTACTACTGCGAGCCGCATGTGCGCTCGAAGCGCTTCGCTGTTTTCGCACTTCGTGTTTTCGAGGCCAATCCGCCGACTTTCGTGAACAGCAACTTGGTGGGTTGGTACGCGGTTCGTCTGAGCGATAACGCGATTGTCAGTTGGGATATTGGCAATGAGCGGCCTGAAGCCCCCGAGGCAGGCGAAGAGTAGGGCGTGGCCGTCGAGGCTTGCTGGCCCGAAGGTTCGGGCGGCGACGCCACATGCTGACCGAAGCCACCCTCACTCGAACCCGTCCGCAAAGATCCTGTCGCTGCCGGCCGGCGTCACGCTGATGCCGTCGAACCACGTGTTCAGCGTGCGCGGACTCGATGACGTGCCGCTCTCGACGCCGACCAGCGTGACGAGGATCGCGCTGCTGGCGGTCCACTCCTGGGCCGTGACGTTGAGGAGTGCGGGATTCGCGGGACGGCTCCATGACCCGCTGTTGGACAGCGTGAGCGTGCCGGATGCGTTGGCGGCGCCTTGCGTGCAGGCCTCGCCCGCCGTGCGGCGGAACTCCCAGTGCAGCTGCGCGATGTCACCGCCCGTCGTGATGGTGCCGGTTCCGCGGCCCGAACCGTTGATCGCGTAGAGGCCCGGGCCGGGCAGGTGCACACACTGCTGCACGCCGCGGATCGCCTGGCCGTAGGCGACGTTGGTCTGCGTGACCTTCGCCGAGCCCGAACCCGCCGCGCCCGTGGCGTTCAACGCCGCGTCGCGGATCGTGACGCCGGGCGTCACGGTGGTCCATTGTCCGAGGCCCGTATCGAAGTCGGCGTTCACGACGAGCGGCGCGAGCGCTTGCCGCTCGAACGCGCCGACGTCGGTCGGTCCCCAGACGTTCGCCTTGATGGGCAGATCGCGCGAGCGCGGGTTGCCGGCGAGGTCGTCGCCGCTCACTGCGGGCGAGTAGTCCACACCGGGTGATCCCGCGCGAAGGCCATAGTCGCCGTCACCGACGAAGCGTGGATCGGCCACGAGCGTGTAGGCGGTACTGCCGAGCGTCGAGACGTCGTGGAGGATGTTCCATTCGACACTCGAGGTTCCCGGTGCGCTTCCCGTGCGCATCACGACGCCCGGTTGCCAGATGATGGAATGGCGCAGGGATAGCCGCATGTCCGGCGACTGGCCGAAGCGCATCAGTGCACCCGCGAACGCGTTGCCGGCGATCGTGCATCGTTCGAGTCTCGCATCGAGATGGCCGGCTTCGAAACGGAACACCTCGCGCGAGAGCGTGTTCCCTTCGATGAGGCACGAGGTGAGGCTTACAGCGCTGGCCTGGTAGATGCCCTCGTCCACGTCGCCGAAGGCGCGGACGAGATGACCGCCCGAGTTGGTCGCCCACGTCGTGTCCCTGGCGCGCAGCCGGCCGGCGTTCTGCAGCAGCACGATGGCGCCGGTGCCATCGTCGTCGTCGCCGTCAGCGATGTTGCCGTCGATGCGGTTGCAGCCTGGCGCGCCAGTGCATCGGACGGCGCGTGTGGGGCGGGGTGCGATGCCTTCGCAGTCGTCTGGGTTGTCGCTGTTGAGCATCGCAGAAGTGGAGCGGAGGTCGTTGACCGCGCTGTAGTCGCTGTCGGCGTAGATGGCTGCACCTTGGACCGCACGGTTGCCGTCGATGCGGAAGTCGGATGCACACAGTGTCGACGATGCCTCCCGGAGGTCGACGCTCGTGTAGGGTTCGAGGTACACGCCACCGCCCGTGTGCGATGCGACGTTGGCGCTGATGCGCACCGGGCGTGCCGTGTCGGTCGCGTACAGCCTGGCAAGTGTCGGGTAAGCCGAGATCGCGTTGGTGCGGATCGAAAGGCCGCCGCCATAGCGCGCGGAGTTGCCGTGGACCACCCCGAGACCGTTCCATCCGGGCGATCCGATATCGACGCGGGTCGTGTGCTGGATATCGATGCCGCCGCCATGGCTCGCGGCCGTGTTGTACCCGATCAGGACGCCGTCGCCATCGATGCGCAGGCTTCCGTACTCGAAGCTGATGCCGCCGCCCGAGCGTGTCGCCCGGTTGTCGAAGATGCGCACGTCGCGACCGATCGTGAGGGACGTGGAAGGGTTTGCTGCCGCGCGGATGCCACCGCCATCGCGGGCACGGTTGCCACTGATCTCGACCTCTTCGAGGAGCAGGCTTCCCGAGGACGACAGATGGATACCGCCGCCATCACCGTCACCGCTTTCGTCACCACCGATGATGCGCAGGCGCCGCATCGTGACGGCACCACTCGCGCCCGTGATCGTCACCACGCTCGTCGATTCGCCACCCGTACCGTCGAGCACGGTCCACACGCCGGAAGCGCCGCTCGTGCAATCGGGGAAACCGCCTTCGAGCGTCAGCTCCTGGTCCGAGATGCGGATCGCCTGCGCCGTGTGGGCCACGCTGCGCGAGATCCGTATGAGATCCGCACCGGGGTTCGCTGCGGCGGCGTCGACCGCAGCCTGCACGTTCGGATGCGAGCAGCCCGTGCCGACACCGACGGTGTACGTGGCGGCGTGTCCGTCGATGGCCTGCGTGCCGGCCAGCAGCAGGACGAGTGAGGCGAGGGGGGCGGCGTATGCGTGCATGGTCGATCCTCGTGGGAATGCCATGGGCAACGCCGTCCGGTGCCGGATCCTGCCATTCGGGGTGGAACAACTCGATCGCGTCCATCCGGGACACCCACGACGTACCGAAGCATGCTGGCTGTCCCGGATGTTCAGATCTCGCAGCACGTCACCGGAATCGAGGGGCGGAGGCGCTGGCCGGAACGTGGGTGTTCCGGAAGCCTTCTCGAACCGTGCGCGCTCCCGTAAGCGTTCTTCGGTTCGCTCGGGTGACCGACCGACGTCACCGTGCCTACTCGAAGCCGTGCCGGAATATCTGGTCGATCACCGCGCCGGCTTCGGTCGCGCCGCTGTCGCAGCCGCTGCCGGTGGGGCGCGCTGCGCCACGCTGGTCCACGGACAGGATGCATTGCGCGGGCGGAATCCGGTCGATCGCCGCGCTGCCTGCGCCGGGCAGCAGGGTCTGGGTCGGGCCGCCGTTCGACGCCAAGGCACCGAGTTGCGGATTGCCGGCGCCGTCTCCCGTTCCCGAAAGCGCGCAGTTCGTGCCCGCGAACCAGAGGTTGTAGCCGGCCGACGACAGCACGCCGTCGCAATTGCCTCCGCTGTTGCCGGCCATGATCGAGCGGCCGACCCAGAGCGTCGAGGACGCCGCACCGTCGTTGTAGATGCCGCCGCCGAAGACGGCGGTGTTGTTGGCGATCGTCGCGTAGTCGATGGCGCTGTTGCCCGAGCCGGTCTGGTATACCGCGCCGCCACCGCCGCCGGCCTGGTTCCCGGTGAACGTCGAGTTCTCGATCGTGATCACGCTGCTGCTGTACACCGCGGCGCCGTGCCTGCCGGTGCTGTTGGACGTGAACGTGCTGGCGTCGATGTACAGCGAGCTGCCACTGTGGGCGATCGCGCCGCCGTCGCCGTTGAAGTCGGTTGCCGTGTTGGCGTTGCCGCTGAACGTGCTCGAGAACACCTGCAGCGCACCGGAGTTGGCCACGACCGCGCGGGAGGAGCTGTTGTCGCGCACCTCCACACGATCCAGCGCGAGGGTTCCGAAGTTCTCGAGCGCATGCGAAGCGTTGAACACGCCACGGCGCAAGGTCAGCCTGCGCAGGGTGGCATTGCCGTTGAAGAACACCTGGAAGAACGCGGAGCTGTTCTGGCCATCGAAGGTGATCCTTCCGCCACCGTCGATGATCACCGTGCCGCCGATCTGCTTGTACGACGTGAAAGGGATCGTCGCCGTGCCGCAGTTGAACGTGAGGGTGCCTCCACCGCTGCCGATGACCGTTGCGAGCACGTTGCTGAAGCCGGCCTCGTTGCAGTTGGCCGGACCGACCACGCCATCCGCGGCGAGCACAGATGTGGGCGTGGCCAGCACGGCGCACAGGGCGAGAGCGCGGATCGTCGAAGATGAAGCGGGGGACATGGCGATTCTCCTCATGAAGACATGCAGGCCGGGAAGGCCCCGAGTCCGTTGTGCAGCGGGCTTCGCCATCGGGAGGTTCTCTGCCTCGCTGGCTCCTGCCCGCGAGCAACGCCGTGTGGCGGGCATCCGTGACATCGCGAATCCGGGCGTATCCGGGGACACCCATGATCCGATGGCGCATCGCACATCCGGGACATCGCACACCCGGGACATCCATGGTGTCGCGCTCACGCCCGGCATCCGCAGCGGCCTGCTCCGTCCGCTCAGGCGCGGGACGCTGCGGTGGCGCTGTGCGGCGCGCGGATCGTACGCGCCGTCGCATCGAGCGTGTCGGCAACGCGCCGTGGGCCGTCGCTCGCCGGATCGATCAGCGAGCGGATGCGCGAGATGCGATCGACCGGCAGGCCGCAGCGTCGCGCATGCTCGCGGACGGCGTCCTCATTGGCCGCGATGCAGATGCAGTAGAAGCGGTTCTCGGTGACGTAGCTGTACAGCCAATGCACCGAGGTCTCGCGTGCGGCGAGGGACTTGCGCGCGATCAGTCGCAGGACCGCATCGGGCAGCGCACCCGCGCCGGGAAGGTCGCGTTCGATCATGAAGCGTTGCATGCAGGGTTTCCGGTTGCATAGGAATACGGGGGCGGATGCCGTGACGCGTGGAGCTGCCACGCCTGCGTATCGCGACGCACGCGTGGCAGGTGCCCCGTCGATCAGGGGTCGAAGTCGTCCTGGAAGATGATGTCGCCGTCCTCGACCTCGAGCGTAATGCCGTCGAACCAGCCGACGGCGCTGTTGTTCGGTGGCGCGACCACGCCGTTGTCGTTGACGACGAGGTAGACCGTCAGCGAACTCATGTTTGTCCATTGCGCCGGCGTGAGATCGATGACGGCCGGCGTGTCGGGGCGGCGCCAGCTCGAGCTCGCGCCGAGGAAATGATCGCCGGAGGCATTCGGTGTACCGCTGTTGCAGGCTTCCGTGCCGGCGTGTCGAAGCTCCCAGTGCAGCAGCGTGCTGTCGCGATTGGCGATCGTCGTGCCGCTGCTGCGTCCGTAACCGTTGAGCAGGTAGCGGCCGGGCCCGGGCAGGTGCACGCACTGCGCGCGCGCCACGAAGCGCGGTGGCGACACGTTCGTGGCGTTCACGAGGATCGATCCCGAGCCGGTCGCACCCGAGGCGTTCTGGTCGGACACCCATGACGAGCCCGGCGTGACCTGTGTCCACAGGTTCATGTCGCGATCGAAGTCGCCGTTGAGCACGATCGGCAGCAAGGTCTGGAGCTCGAAGGCACCGAGGTCGGCGGTGCCCATCGTGTCGGCCTTGAAGGGCAGGTCGAGCGCCCGGGGATGACCGAGCAGGTCGTCCCCGCCGCCGGTCGATGCGAAGTCGACCGCGTGCGATGCCGCGCGAAGGCGATAGTCGCCACGTGCCGGATCGACGAAACGTGGTGCGAGATCGGTGACGTACGGCGTGTTGCCGCCGTCGAGCGAGCCGCGCTCGCTGGTGAGCACGTTGGTCGCGGACAGCACGCCGTCGCTGTGCGTGGCCGAGGTCTTGCCGGGCTGCCAGAGGATGGAACGTCGCAGACGGAGTGCGCCGTTCGCGGCGATGACCTGCGTCGCCCCGATCGTGTTGCCGGCGATCGTGCTGCTCTCGATCGTCGCGTCGGAACCGTCCGTGAAGCGAAGCAAGGGCCCGCTCACCGCGTTGTCCGCCCACAAGGTGTCGAGGGCCTTGAGGGCGGCATCGTCGGCATGCACGAGGCTGCCGCCGCGGTTGCCGTCGATCGAGACGCGCCGGAGGTCGACGTCGTTGTCGCTGTCCACACGTATCACGGGTCCTCCCGTCGCCGGCCCCGTCTCGCCTTCGTCGACGTTGTCGCTGATCGAGGCGCATGGCGCGCCCACCGGACAGGCCAGCGCGGAGGGATGGATGGGCTCCACGGGATTGACGATCAGCGCGGCGAATCCGGATGGCACGAAGCCGGGCGTCGGAGCCAGATGCACGGCCGACCCGGTCGGTGCAGCGTTGCCGGTAATGTCGGCGTTGTAGAGGAACGCGCGCGCATACCAGCCGATCACGAAGCCGCCTAGATGGTTGTCCGACCAAGCGTAGATACCGCCGCCGGACACCGTGGCGAGGTTCTGGTTGATGCTCGTGCGCAGCGTCGGCGAGGTTCCAAACAGTTTCAGGAGTGCGCCTTCATCGTTGGCGATGATCGATACGCCACCACCGTGGCGGGCGGTGTTGCTGTAGATCGCACCGATACCGCCCGGGCCGGGGCTGCCGATGTAGGCGTACGTGTCGCGGTCGCTGCCGAGGATCTGCAGGCCGCCGCCGTATCCGCCTTCGTACTGGCTGGTCGATGGATTGAACACGCCGCGCGCCTCGTTGTAGGCGATCGTGCTGCCCGGGTCGACCATCGTCATCTCGACGCCTTCGATGTAGACGCCACCGCCGCTGTAGCGGGCGGTGTTCGCGTTGACGTAGACGTTCGCACCGATGACGAGTTCGGCGCGATCACTCGTGCCTTCGGCGTAGATGCCTCCACCGTAACCCGCGGTATTCTGCGTGATCGTGCTGCGCTGGATCTCGAGGATGCCGTTGCCGCGGGAGTAGATGCCGCCGCCGTAACCCGTGCCGCCGACATCGCCGCCGCGGATCGTGAGCGCGTCGAGGCGGACGAGCGAGCCGGTATTGCCGTTGATGCGCAGCACCGGCGCCGCGGATCCTCCGGCGCCGTCGAGCACGGTCGCGATGCCGTCGCTCGTGGCCTGTGTGCAGGTGTCGAAGCCACCGGTGATCGTGAGTTCCTGCGCGGTCGTGATCGTTGCGGCGACCTGCGAGTAGGTGATGCTGCGCGTGAGCCGGATCGTGTCGGCGCCGGCGCTGTTCTCGGCCGCGGTGATCGCTGCGGCGAGCGTCGCATGCGTGCAACCGCTGCCGGTGCCGACCGTGAAGGTCGCCGCGAAGGCATCCGTTGCGGAGAGCGTGCTGCAGGCCACGAGTGCGGCGAGCATCGGCACGCGGGGAAGGGAGGAAACGTCCATGGGAACCTCGCTGCGGGGGAATGCATCAGCGAGTAACGCCAGGTGAAGCGAGGAGCTGCCACGCGTGCGTGTCGTGACGCACGCGTGGCGCTTGCCTCGTCGATCAGGGATCGAAATCATCCTGGAAGATGATGTCGCCGTCCTCGATCTCGAGCGTGATGCCGTCGAACCACGCCGTCGCGCTGTTGTTCGGCTGCCCCGTCACACCGTTGTCCTGTACGACGAGCACGACGTTGATCGAGCTCGTATAGCGCCACTGCGCAGCGGTGAGGTCGATGACGGCCGGACTCGCGGGACGGTTCCATCCCGATCCCGAGCCGAGGAAATGGTAGCCGGAGGCGTTGGGCGCGCCGGTGTTGCAGGGTTCGCCGCCATCGTGGCGCAGCTCCCAGTACAGGTAGGCGGCGTCGCGCGTGGCCGGCGTGCCGGCGCCGCCGCGGCCGTAGCCGTTGAGCCTGTAGCGCCCCGGTCCTGGAAGATGCACGCACTGCGAGCGTGCGAACACGCGTGGCGGCGTGAAGTTGGTCGTGCTGACGAGGATCGATCCCGAACCTGTCGTGCCCGCCGCGTTCTGGTCCGACACCCACGACGAGATGGGCGAGATCGCGGGCCACAGGTTGGCATCCGCGTCGAAGTCGCCGTTGAGCACGAGCGGCTGGATCGCCTGGCGTTCGATCGCGCCGAGGTCGCGTGGTCCGCGGCGGTTCTGCACGAACGGAAGATCGACCTCGCGCGAGCGCGAATTGCGATCGCGTGTGTCGCCGGCCAGCGTCGGCGCGGCGTCGACGGCCGGCGATGCAGCACGCAACGAGAAGTCGCCACGCGCGGGATCGACGAAGCGCGGATCGTAGACCGTCGCCTCGGGTGTCGAGCCGGTGAGGCTGCCGACTTCGTTCGCGATCACGGTGAGGTACCTCAGGACAGGCCCGCTGTTCTGCAGGACCGTCTTGCCGGGTTGCCAGATGATCGAGCGCTCCATCGACGACGCGGTGGTCGAGACGTTGTTGATGCGGATCACCGTCGGTGCACCGATCGTGTTGCCCGCGATCGTCGTGTCGTGCAGGTTGAGGAACGTGGAGCCGTCGTCGTCCGCCGTGGCGATGAGGAAGCTTTCGGCCTCGTTGCCGGTGATCGTGACGTGATGCGTCTCGAAGCCGAGGCCGCCGTCGTAGCTGCCGTCGCCGAGGTACAGGTGTCGGCCGCGATTGCCCTGGAACGTCATGCGGTGGAAGCGCGGGAACGCATAGCCACCGATCTCGATGATGCCGCCGACCATTTGCCCCGTATCGTTCTCTGCGACGTTGCCGATGATGCCGCCGCAGGGCGAGCCGACCGGACAATCCACGGAACCGGGCAGCCTTATGAGATTGAAGTCGAGGCCGAATCCGCCGCCGGCGGAACGCGACCACAGCGCGGCGCCGCGCGGCGCGATGTTGTCCTCGATGAAGACGAACCAGGTCTTGATCGTCTGCACGCCATCGTTGCGGAAACCGTACAAGGCGCCTCCGGCCACGGACGCGGTGTTGCTGCGGATGCGCGTCGGTCGGGCGGCGTTCGTCGAGAACACGCGCAGCTCGGCGCGATTGTCGTTGGAGTAGACCGCAGCGCCGCCGCCGTAGCGTGCCTTGTTGAGGTACAGCGGGCCCGAGTTGCCGATGCCGGTGCTGCCGAGGTAGGTGTAGGCCGAGCGCGCACCTGAAAGCAGCATGAGTCCGCCGCCGTAGCCACCTTCGATCTGGTTGGTCACCGGGTTGAGCGTGCCCGTGGCCTCGTTCGCGGCGATCCAGCTGTCGGGCTCGACCATCGTCATCTCGAGACCTTCGTTGTAGACGCCGCCACCGCTGTAGCGTGCGGTGTTGGCGACGATCTGCACGCCGGTGCCGATCACGAGTTCGGCCTCGGTGCCGAGGCCTTCGGCATAGATGCCGCCGCCATAACCCGCGGTGTTCTGGGTGATCGTGCTGCGTTGGATCTCGAGGATGCCGTTGCCGCGGAAGTAGATGCCGCCGCCGTAGCCGCGTCCGTCCTCGTCGCCACCCTTGATCGTCAGCGTGTCGAGGCGGATCAGCGCGCCGGTGTTGCCGGTGATGCGCAGCACCGGTTCGGTCGCGCCACCGGCACCGTCGAGCGTCGTAGTGGTGCCGTCGGAGGTCGCCTGTGCGCACGTGGCGAAACCGCCGGCGATCGTGAGTTCCTGCGAAGTCGTGATCGATGCGGCGACCTGCGAGTAGGTGATGCTGCGTGTGAGCCGGATCGTGTCGGCACCCGGATTGTTCTCGGCCGAGGTGACCGCGGCAGCGAGCGTCGCATGCGTGCAGCCGCTGCCGGTGCCGACGATGTAGGTCGCGGCGTGTGCGTCCGCGACGTGCAGCGCACCGACGATTCCGAAGACCGCCAGCAGTCGTGTGGTGGCGGAGGTGGTGCGGGAGAAGCGTACAGCCATGGTGAACCTCGCTGCATGGGAGAGCCACAGCGAAGAACGCCGATTCGGGTGTGAAGCTGCCACGCGTGCGCGTTGCGACGCACGCGTGGCGGTGACCTGATCGATCAGGGATCGAAGCCGTTGCGGAAGATCACGTCGCTCGGTTCACGCACGAGCGTGATGCCGTCGAACCACGCATTCGTCGTGCGCGGACTGCCGGACACACCGTTCTCGACGCCGACGAGCCTGATCGTGATCGAGCTGCCGAAGGTCCAATCGGCCGGAGTCACCGTGACGCGTGCGGGCGCAGCGGCGCGCGACCACGACGCGCGATTGGACAGCATCAAGGTTCCCGATGTCGTCGGCGTGCCGTCGGTGCAGGCTTCGCCGCCGTTGCGGCGGTACTCCCAGCTCAACTGCGCAACGTCGCCGGGCACGGTGATGTTGCCCGTGCCGCGGCCCGATCCATTCAGCGCGTAGGTGCCGGGGCCGGGCAGGTGCACGCACTGCTGGCGGCCGCGGATCTCCTGGTTGATCGCGACGTTGGTCTGGGTGACGTGGACCGATCCGGAGCCTGCTGCGCTGGTCGCATTCTGCTGGTTGGTCCACGACGACACGCCGATGAAGACCTCGGTCCACAGGTTGAGATCGGCGTCGAAATCGGCATTGAGCACGAGCGGTTCGAGCGACTGCCGCTCGTAGGCGCCGATATCGCGAGGGCCACGCGAGAACGCGGCGGAGTCGAGGTCGATGTTGCGCGGCAGGCCGAGCACGTCACCGAGGATCGAGGGCGATGCGCCCGCGCCGTCGACGGCCGGTGAAGCGGCGCGGATCGAGTAGTCGCCGCGCCCCGGATCGGTGAAGCGAGGGTTGGCGGCAAAGGCTTCGGGGCCTGCGTTGAGGCTGCCGACTTCGGAGGCGATCACCTGCGTCACGGTGAGCGTGCCACCGTTGTTCTGCAGCGTGGTCTTGCCGGGCTGCCAGATGATCGAGGCATCGATCGAGGTGTCGAAGTACTTCGCGATGACGTGACCCGCGCCGATCTGGTTGCCAGCGACGGTGACGTTGCGCAGTCTGAGTCTCGAGACTTCCTCGCTGGCGGAACGGATGACTTCCTGGCTCAACTGGTTGTCGGTCATGACGACGTTGTCCAGATACATGCTCGCTTCGTTGCCGCTGGCATAGAACAGGCGACCTCCGCGGTTTTCGCTCATGAGGATGCCTGAGCGGGAAGGAACCGCGGCCGATCCGACGAACTCGCCGAACGCAACCGCCGCGTCAGGCCTCACATGCACGATCGCACCGCTGGTGAGTTGTGTGCCATCCGACGCATCGTTGCGACTGATCTCGCCGCAGGCGCGTCCGACCGGGCACTGTCCGCCACCCATGCTGGGGGTGAAGAAGGCGCGGCCCCCCCAGATGCCTTCCTTCTCCAGGTAGATGGCTGCGCCATCGGGCGCGACGTTATCCGATATGGCGAAATTGCGGAGTTTGACGTCCGCCAGGCTGATGGACCCGAGCGAGCTGTCCGCCGAGCGTGCGTAGAATCCGCCGCCTGCGACGGTGGCGGTGTTGCCGCGTACGCCGACCCAGTGGTCCGGGTTCGTTCCGGCGATCACGATGCTCGCTCCCACGCCATTGGCCTCTGCGGCCACCACGGCGGCACCACCGCCGTAGCGGGCGCGGTTGCCGCGGATCGCGCCGAAGTCGTTCGGGCCGGTCGTGCCGACCGTGGCCACTGCGGTGTGGCTGCTGCTCAACACCATGAGGCCGCCGCCATAGCCCCCCGCGGTGCCGACCCCGGTGGCTTCGTTGTTGAGGATGATGCTGCCCGGATCGACCATCGTCATCTCGAGTGCTTCGACGTAGACGCCGCCACCGCTGTAGCGCGCGGTGTTGCCGACGATCGACACGTTCTCGCCGATCACGAGCTCGGCGTTTCCGCCAAGCCCTTCGGCGTAGATGCCGCCGCCGTAGCCTGCGATGTTGTTGGTGATGGCGCTGCGCTGGATCTCGAGGATGCCGTCACCGCGGAAGTAGACGCCACCACCGTAGCCGGTGCCGCCGACGTCACCGTTGCGGATCGTGAGCGATTCCAGCTTGATGATCGCGCCCGTGTTGCCGGTGATGCGCAGCACCGATGTCGCCGAGCCGCCGGCACCGTCGAGCACCGTGAGGATGCCGTCGGAGGTGGCCTGCGTGCACGTCGCGAAGCCGCCCGTGATGGTGAGCTCCTGCGAGGTCTCGATGACCGCGGAGACCTGGTTGTAGGCGATGCTGCGCGTGAGGCGGATCGTGTCGGCTCCGGCGCTGTTCTCGGCGGCGGTGATGGCATCGGCGAAGGTCGAGTGCGAGCAGCCGGTGCCCGTGCCGACGGTGAAGGTCGCGGCAACCGCATCGATTGCAGGGCATGCGCCGGCGACGAGGGCGAGCGCGAAAAGACGGGCCGCCGGGGAAGCGCGGAGGGATGAAACGTCCATGAGAACCTCGGTGCTTGGGAACAGCTTCCGGGCAACGCTGTCCCGTGCGGGATCCTGCCATGCTGTTTTCGACGTTCGCACGATGCGTGCGGAGACGTCGCGTGGTCGCACCGCCACGAGGTGGACGCGCGTTGCGCACGACGAAGTGCGGTGCCATGCCGGTTGCAGGGAGCGTCGGACGTTCGGGCTCGCGCGCGGCATGCAGGCGTGACATCGCGCGCGGCGTCGGGCGTCGCCGTCGAGTGCGGAGGAAGGTGGCGGCGTCACCGGTTCACGAGGGACGCCGATGCCGCGGACCGATCAGTCGAAGCCGTTCCTGAAGATCGTGTCGTCGGTGGCACGCTCGACACGCACGCCGTCGAACCACGCGCTGGTCGTGCGCGGCTCGGCCGACACGCCGCTCTCGATCGCGACCAGCGTCACGGTGATCGAGCTGTTGCTGGTCCATTCGATCGGCTCGACCGTGACGCGCGCAGGGTTTGCGGGACGCGACCAGCTGCCCGAGTTCGACAAGGTGTGATAGCCGCTCAGTGTCGCCACGCCTTGTGTACAGGATTCACCACCGTTGCGGCGGTACTCCCACTGGATCTGCGCGATGTCCCCGCCCATCGTGACGTTGCCGGTACCGCGGCCCGAGCCGTTGATCGCATAGAGGCCCGGACCCGGCAGGTGCACGCATTGGCGGATGCCGCGGATGGCCTGGCCATAGGCGACATTGGTCTGGGTGATCTTCGCCGAGCCCGAACCGGTCGCTCCAAAGGTGTTGAGGGCGTCGCGTGTGGTGACACCTGGCGTCACTACGCTCCACTGATGCAGGTCCGCGTCGAAGTCCGGGTTCTGCACGAGTGGGGCAAGGAACTGGGCTTCATAGGCGCCGATGTCGCGGGGGCCCTGGCCGTTCGGGATCTCTGCAAGATCGCGCGGACGTGATCTCCCGAGCGCATCCCCCGACACGCTGGCGTCGACGAGCGCCTTGTCGATCGCAGGCGAGGCCGCCCTCAAGGTGTAGTCGCCGCGTTCGGGATCGATGAACCTGGGGTCACGCACGAGGGCCTCCGGGCTCCCTCCGAGACTGCCGGCCTCGGATGCGAGCACCGAACGCACGACCAGCGAACCGCCGCCGGACTGGAGCGTCGTCTTGCCGGGCTGCCAGATGATCGTGCCGTCGATCGTGGCTTCGCCGTACTTGGCGATGACGTGCCCTGCGCCAATGCTGTTGCCTGCGATCGTGACCCCGCGCAGGCGGATGGAACTCGAGCCTTCGCCGGCCGAGCGGATCAGTTCCTGACTGACCTCGTTGCCGGTGGCGACGAGGTTGTCGAGCGCCATGTCGCCGCTGTCGTTGCTCGCGTAGATGAGCCGGCCGCCACGATTGCCTTGCATCGCGATGCCGGTGTTGATGGGCCGGGACGGCCCGCGCTGGTTCATGTAAACCCGGCTTCCCCCGGCGATGTGCATGATGGCGCCGTTGGTCGGCTGGATACCGTCATGGGCATCGTTCCACGAGATCTCGCCACATGGGCGGCCCACCGCACACGTCACGCCGTCTCCGTGGTTGAGGTACAGGTCGTTGCCGTAAGACGAATCCGCGTCCAGATGCACGGCTCCGCCGTTCGGTGCGGCGTTATCGACGAGCGCGAAGTTGCTCATTCGGGTGGCCACGAACGTGACACCGCCGAGCAGGGCTTCCCCTGACTTCGCATAGAGCCCGCCACCTGCGACGGAAGCGACGTTTCCGCGGATGCGCACGGGAGCCTGAGCATTCGTGCCGGCGACCACGAGGCTCACGCTGGCGTCGTCGTCGTCCTTGCCGAAGACGGCGACTCCACCGCCGTAACGCGCCTCGTTGTCGAAGATCGCGCCGATGTCGCCCTGTCCCGTGGTGTCGATGCGCGCCACGGTTTCACGCGACCCCGACAGCATCATCAGACCCCCGCCGTAGCCACCCTCGCCACCGCTGCCGAGTGCCTTGTTGGATGAGAGCATGCTGCGCGGCGAGACCATCTCCATTTTCATGGCTTCGAGGTAGATGCCACCTCCGCTCAGTCGTGCCGTGTTGGATCCGATGTACACGTCGGCGCCGATCCTGAGTAGCGCGGAGTCGCCCAGGCCTTCGGCGTAGAGGCCGCCGCCGTAACCTGCGGTGTTGTTCGTGATGTTGCTGCGCTGGATCTCGAGCACGCCGTCGCCACGAAAGTAGATGCCGCCCCCGTAGCCGGCACCGTCTTCGTCGCCGTTCCTGATCGTGAGCCGATCGAGCCGCACGATGCCGCCCGTGTTGACCGTGATGCGCATGACCGGCTCTGTCGCGCCACCCGCACCGTCGAGGATGGTCGGCGTCGTGTCCTGTGCCGTCTGCGCGCAGGTCTCGAATCCGCCCGTGATGTCGAGGGTCTGCCCGGTCGTCAGCGACACGGCGACCCCGTTGTAGCTGGTCGAGCGCGTCACGCGGATCGTGTGGGAACCTGGTGTGGAAGCCACCGTGGCAAGCGCTGCCACGAGGTTGACATGGGTGCAGCCGGTGCCGGATCCGACCACGTAGGTCGCTGCAAGGGCCTCGTGAGGAACGAAGGTGGCTCCTGCGCACAGGAAGGGGAGGGCGTGGGCCAGTGCGACTCGGATCTGGAAAGGCGACATCGGAAACTCCTCGCGCAAGGCGTGCCACAGCGATCAACGCCGTCCGGTGCGGAAACCTGCCACGCAGGGCCCTTCAAGGATCGAAGCCGGTCCTGAGCAGCGTGTCCGAACCCTCGATCTCGAGGGTGATGCCGTCGAACCACGTGCTCGTCGTGCGTGGACTTCCCGAGACGCCGCTCTCGACGCCGACGAGTTCGATGCTGATCGAGCTCGTGTACGTCCACTCCGACGGCGTGACGGCGATGCGCGCGGGTGCGAACGCGCGCGACCAGCCCGCACGGCTCGACAGCACGAGCGTGCCGCTGCTCGTCGGCGCGCCCTGCGTGCAGGCTTCGCCGCCGTTGCGGCGGTACTCCCAGTTCAGCTGTGCGATGTCGCCCGGCACGGTGAGGTTGCCGGTGCCGCGGCCCGAGCCGTTGAGCGCATAGATGCCGGGACCGGGCAGGTGGATGCACTGCCGGCGCCCGCGGATCGCCTGGCCGTAGGCGACATTCGTCTGCGTGACCTTGATCGATCCCGAGCCGGTCGCGCCGACGGTGTTGTGCTCGTTCGTCCACGACGAGACGCCGCTGAAGATCTCGGACCACAGGTTCGCGTCGGCGTCGAAGTCGGCGTTGAGCACGAGCGGATCGAGCGCCTGGCGTTCGAAGGCACCGATGTCGCGCGGGCCGCGCGAGTAACCGTCGATCGGCAGGTCGATGTGGCGGGCACGGCCGAGTACGTCGAAGGCCAGCAGATTCGTGTCGGCGGCGGCGTCGATCGCCGGCGACGCCGCCCGCAGCGTGTAGTCGCCGCGGGCCGGATCGGTGAATCGCGGTTCGCGCACGACCGCCTCGGGCCCTGCATCGAGGCTCGCGACCTCGGACGCGATCACATGCGTCACGTCCAGCGTGCCTCCATTCGGTTGCAGGGTCGTCTTGCCGGGCTGCCAGATGAGCGAGCCGTCGATCGTGGTGCGCTCGTACGTCACGAGCACGTGTCCTGCCCCGATCTGGTTTCCCGCGATCGTGACGTTGCGCAGTACGAATTCGGAGGCATCCTCACCGGCGTGGCGCAGGAGTTCCTGGCTCATGACGTTGTCCGTCATGAGCACGTTGTCCAGCCTCAGGCGCGTGTCGTCGTTGCTCGCGTAGATCAGACGCCCGCCATGATTGTTGCGCATGGATGCGCCCCACGCGGTGCGGGAGCCGTTCGCGATCTCGGCCAGCGCGAACCAGCTGTTGTCGTGCATGCGCACGATCGCGCCGTCGGTGGGTTGCGTGCCGTTGCGCGTCTGGTTGCCGTCGATCTCGCCGCAGATGCGACCTGCCGGGCAGGATCCCGACCCCTGCAGGGTCGACGAGAACAGCCACGCCCCGCGATCGCCGAAGGTGCCTTCTCCCACGTCGAGGTGGATGGCCGCACCGTCGGGCGCGACGTTGCGGGAGATGGCGAAGTTGCGCAGGTTCACGATCGTCGCGACGCACGAGCTGAAGGTCGGACACTCGGGGCGACCGTAGAGCCCACCGCCCGAGACCGTGGCGGTGTTCTCGACGATGCCGACACCGTGATCCGGATCGGTGCCGCCGATGACGAGCCTGCCGTCCGCGTGACCGCCCGAAGCGGCCACGATCGCAGCGCCACCACCGTAACGCGCCTGGTTGCCGTACAGTGCGCCGAGATGGTTGGGCCCCGTCGTGCCGATCGTCGCGATCGCCGGGTGGGTGCCCGTCAGGATCATGAGGCCGCCGCCGTAGCCTCCCGCCGTGATCGCGCCGCTGGTCACGCCGAGCGCCGTGTTGAGCAGGATCGAGCTGCCCGGCTCGGTCATCGTCATGCGCATGCCTTCCACATAGACACCGCCGCCGCTGTAGCGCGCCGTGTTCGAGGCGATGCTCACGTCGGCGCCGATGACGAGCCTCGCGTTGGGGCCGAGTCCTTCGGCGTAGATGCCGCCGCCGTAGCCCGCCGTGTTCTGCGCGATCGCCGTGTGCTCGACCTCGAGCGTGCCGTCGCCGCGGAAGTAGATGCCACCGCCATAGCCGGTACCGTCTTCGTCGCCGTTGCGGATCGTCAGCGAGGCCAGCCGCACGTAGGCGCCCGTGTTGCCCGTGATGCGCAGCACCGGCTCCGTCGCGCCTCCTGCACCGTCGAGCACCGTGAGCAGTCCGTCAGGTTCGGCCTGCGCACAGGTCGCGAACCCGCCGAGGAGGTCGAGCTGCTGGGATGTCGTGATCGTCGCGGCCACCTGTGTGTAGGCGATGCTGCGCGTGAGTCGGATCGTGTCCGGGCCAGGGCTGGACTCGGCGGCGGTGATCGCGGAGGCGAGCGTGGAATGAGTGCAGCCGCTGCCGGTTCCGACGATGTAGGTGGCGGCGAAGGCGGGGGCGCCGTAGAGTGCGCAGGCAAGACAGAAGGCGACGGCAACGTGCGTGATGAATGACTTCCGGGAAGCGATCGGCATGTCCATGAAGACCTCGCGGCGGTGGATACGCCGAGGTCAACGCCGTCCGGTCGTGGATCCTGCCATGGGCGACCGTGGTCGCGTCGTCGTTGGCACCGCGATGCCATCGGGGCGCGTCGTGCGGGCCTGAGCAGGGGTTGACGTCCGCGGCGAGTCGCACGTCCGGCTGCGCCGGCCGGGTCGAATCGGCCGTGTTCGTCGAGACCGCCGCTCAGCCGCGACCCGCACTCCCGGCGATGCGCTGCAGCTCGACGAGCGTGGCCGGGGCGACGCCCGACGGCCTTGGGTCGATGGCGAGGGCTTCGCCAGCGGTGGCCCTGGCCTCGGCGACGCGTCCCGCACGGGCGAGCGCGCGCGCCTGCAGGGCGAGCATCGAGAACAGCGTCGTCTTCTCATCCGGCGTCTTCGCGCGCTGTTCGGCGACGACCTCGAGGATGAGCGCGAGCGCTTCGTCATGGCGGCCGACCGCGTCGAGCGCCTTCGCGCGGTAGAAGCGCGCACTGCGCACGTCCTTCGAGGCGAGGCTGCCGTTCTTCGCCGCGATGGCGAGGATGCGGTCGGTCGTGCGCAGGACGTCGTCGTGGCGTTCGCGGCGTACCTCGACACGGGCGAGGAACTGCAGCGGCGAGACGAGTTGCGGGCTGTCGTCGCCGGACAGCTTCTCCTGTTCCTCGACGGCGCGCGTGGCGAACGCTTGCGCCTGTTCGACTTTGCCGGCGTCCATGAGGATCTGCGCGAGCGAGCCGAGCAGGCGCGGGCAGACCGGATGGCGCACGCCACCGGCCTCGCAGTTCGCGATGCCTTCCTCGAACGCGCGGCGCGCCTCGGCGTGGCGTCGTTGTCCCGCGCGCAGGCGGCCGAGTGCGGCGAATGCGTTGAGGGTGTCCGGATGCGTCTCGCCGAGCAGGCTGCGCCGCATCGCGAGCGCGCGCTCGATGTAGGGCTCGGCCTCGCCGTAGTGGGCCTTGGAGACGAGGAAGCTGCCGTAGACGCCGACGGCCCATGCGGTCTCCGGGTGCGGTCGCGCGTAGACGCGCTCGGCGAGCGCGATCGCCTCGCGGTACGCGGCATCGGCCTGCTCGACGTCGCCCGTGGCCGAGGACGCGTTGGCGGTCGTCAGCAGCAGGCCGATCATGCCGCGATCGGGTGGTGCACCCGCGGCCGTCCAGTGCTCGCGTGTCGTCTTCGCGAGTGCGAGTGCGTCGCCGAACCGCTGCGACAGGGCGAGGCTTTCGGCCTCGGCGATATCGACGCCTCGCACGGCGTCCTCGTCCAGCGTCGCGGCGATGCTCCTCGCGTCGGTGTATGTGCGGCGGGCCGCCTCGATGTCGTTGTCGCCGGCTTCGGCACTCGCCAGCGCGATCAACGCGCCGACGGCGAGTGCATCGCCGTGTGACGCGATCGCCGCGCGGGACGTTCCGAGCCTTTCGCGTACGGCAGTGGGGTTTGACTCGGCCAGCCATGCTTCGGCGCGCAACACGTCGAGTCGGCGTGCGGGATCCGAATCGGCGGCGAGCTCGAGCGTGTCGACATCCGTTTGCGCGCGATCCAGCAGCGCGTGCGTTCTGGGCGCCGACCCGAGCGACTGCGTCACGCGTGCGAGCGCGAGCAGTAGATCGAGCCGCGTCGCGGGCGCAAGCTTCGCGTCGGCGAGCATGCGGTCGGAGGCTTCGTCGACGAGCTCCTCGATGCCGGGGCGTTTCTCGCGCGGGACTTCGGGCTGGGCCGCATCGAACAGGCCGACCATGAAATCGCGCACCGCCTCGGCGCGCTGCGTCTGCTCGTTGGCACGCTTGGCTTCGTCGCGGGCCACGCGCGCCTGCCACAGTGCGAGTCCGAGCGAGGCGAGGATCGCGAGCAGGAACGCGGCCGTGGTCGCGACACCACCCTTGTGACGCGCGACAAACTTGCGTGTGCGGTACCAGCGCGACGGCGGATGCGCGACGACGGGCTGCCCGGCGAGCAGGCGTTCGATGTCGTCGGCGAAGGCACCGGCCGAGGCGTAGCGGCGCTCAGGTTCGTCGGCGAGCGCTTTCATGACGATCGTGTCGAGGTCGCCGCGAAGCTGGCGGCGCGTCACCGGCGTAGAGTTGCCGTCGCCGCCCGTCGCACTCACGCGGCTCGATGGCGTGCGGCCGCTACCGTCGTTGACGCGCCCGCCGGTCAGCAGCTCGCCGAGCACGACACCGAGGGCGTACACGTCGGTCGCGGTCGTGATCACGCCGTTGCGGCGCTGCTCGGGCGCAGCGTAGGCGGTGGTGAAGGCGGGCAGCAGCGTGTGGGTGATCTCCTCGTCGGCCTCGAGCAGCTTGGCGATGCCGAAATCGAGCAGCTTGACCTCGCCGTCGTCGGCGACGAACACATTGGAGGGTTTGAGATCCCGATGCACGATGAGTGCACGGTGCGCGGCGTCGACCGCACGGCAGGTCACGACGAACAGGCGCAAGCGCGCGCGCAGGTCGAGTGCGCGCGCCTTCGCGTGCTCGACGATGTCGCTGCCGTGCACGAGCTCGAGTGCGAGGTAAGGCTGGCCTGCGTCGGTCACGCCGCCCTCGATGAGGCGCGCGATGTTGGGATGCTGCAGAGCGAGCAGCGCCTGCTGCTCGCGTCGGAACTGGCGTTGCGCCTCGGGGCTGTGCAGGCTGCGCCGCAGCAGCTTGAGGGCGACCTCCTGGCGCGCGCCACCGATGTCGCGCCACGCGTGCAGGACCGTCGCGAAGCCGCCCTCGCCGAGCAGGCCGGCGATCTCGAACGGGCCGATGCGCGTGCCTGCATCGGGTGTTCGAAAGGCGTCGTCGGAGAGCACGTCGGCGAGCCGTTCGATGCGCGTCGGCGACGCCCCGTCATGCGTCTCGCCATCGGCGGCGAGCATGGCCTCGAGCTCGGCGCGCAGGCCCGCAGGGCAGTGCGCATCGAGATGAGCGCGCCGCGCCGCCGCATCGAGATCGACCGCGGCATCGAACAGGTCACGCAGGCGGGCCGGATCGGCGGTTGTCATGGCATCGTTCCTGGACACCGTGGAGGGTTTCGCGAGTGCAGGGAAGGCGCCGGACGCGACGCGATCGTGTGCCGGCCTGGCCAATGGGAGGAGATGATGCGTTGCCTGGCATGCCTGTGCGGCACGCGCTGCGATCGCATCCGTTTCGTACGAAGGGCTCGGTGAACGTTCGAGGTCATTCTTCGAACCCGCGTTCGAGTTCCCTCGCGTACGCGGACGGCGACGCATCGACCTGCGCGCGGATCGACGCGGTCAGGTCGCGTGCCTCGTCCGTGTGACCCGCGCGCCTGAGCGCTACTGCGAGGAGCACCTTGGCTTCGAGTACGCGTGGATCCTCCGGTGGATACGGCGGACTGCGCACCGCGAGGGCTTCGCGCAGGCTCGTCACGGCGGCGCCCGCATCGCCCGAACCGAGCTGTGCGCGTCCGAGCGCGAACAAGGTTGCGCCGAGCTGAGGTTGGCCGGGCGCAAACACCTTGCGCCCCGCTGCCACGGCGATCGTGGCCGTGGCGAGAGCCTCGGCATCGTCGCCACCGATCGACTGGGCTTCGCTCAGTGCCGACAAGGTCGTCGGTGCCAGCGTGCTCGCGGACCCCGGTGCGACGAGGAACGGCGCCGAGGCGAGTTCGAGTTCGGTGCGGGCCTCCTCGAGGCGATGCTGGCGCAGCAGCACGGTTCCGAGCAGGGCGCGCAGAACGGCGGTCGTCGCGGATCCTTCGGGCTGTGACGCCAGGCTGATCGAGAGGCCTTCCCGGGCGGTGCGCTCGGCATCGTCGAGGCGCCCGCCGAGCATCTGAGCGGGGCCGAGGATCGAGTACGAGTTGATGAGCCAGCTGTTGCGCGGTCCCTGTGAGCGCGTCGAGATCTCGATGGCCTTCTCCAGCGCCGTGAAAGCCTCCTCGAACTGGCCCAGTTCGCGATGGTCGCGGCCGATCGCGTTCCACAACGAGACGATGTTGCGATCGTGCAGCGCTCCCGCGCGGAGGCCACGTTCGAGGTTGGCCTTGCGACGGGGCAGGGCTTCGGCGAAGCGCCCCTGCATCTCGGCGATGTAGATGAGGTTGGCCTCGACCGTCAGGGCATCGTGGTGGTCGGGGCCGACGGTGGCCACGCGGATCGCCAGCGAGCGCTGGAGGATGCCCTCGGCTTTCGCGAGGTCGCCCTTGTCCACGAGCATGTTGCTGTACTCGTTGAACGCATGCGCGAGGCGATTGCTGTTCTCGCCGAAGCCTTCGCGGAAGCCTTCGATCGCGTGGGCGAAGGCTTCCTCGGATTCGTCGAAGCGGCCTTGCTCGCCGAGCATCACGCCGAGCAGCAGCCACTGGTCCGCGACGTACTCGTGGCGCCGTCCGAGTGCAGCCTCGTCGCGGGCGAGATTGGTGCGCAGCATGGCCTCGACACCGGTCAGCTCGCCCTTGGAGATCAGCGCGTTGGCGATCATCTCGTGCGCGTTGGCGATGTCGGCGGCGGCCGGCGAATCGTCCTCGTTGATCAGCGCGAGTGCTTCGCGCGCATGCGCGATCGCCTCGTCGTGCGCGCCGGTCTCGCCGTCGATGCGCGCCATGCCGGTCAGCGTGCGCATGCGCACGTCGCTCGCGAACGCGGGCGCGGCGCTCATGTCGAGCGCGCGCTGCAGGAGATCGCGGGCGACCTTGAAGTCGCCGATCTCGATGTAGAGCTGGCCCAGCAATGCAAGCACGTCGGCCTCGAGCTCTGGTTCACCACGCAGCGCGGTCGCGGCCTGCTGCTCGCCCTTGGCGAGCAGGTCGCGCGCGCTGATCGGCTTGCCGCCCGAGCTGTCGGGACTCGCATGCTCGAACACGCCGACGAGGAACTGGCGCACGGTCTCGGCGCGCGCGGCGTGGGCGTGTGCGAGACGTGCCTGCTCGCGCGCGACATGCGCCTGCCATAGCGCGAGGCCGAGCGAGGCGAGGATCGCGAGCAGGAACGCGACCGTCGTCGCGACGCCACCCTTGTGGCGTGCGACGAACTTTCGGGTGCGGTACCAGCGTGACGGTGGGTGCGCGACGACGGGTTGTCCGGCGAGCAGGCGCTCGATGTCGTCGGCGAACGATCCGGCCGAGGCGTAGCGGCGCTCGGGCTCATCGGCGAGCGCTTTCATGACGATCGTGTCGAGGTCGCCGCGCAGCTGACGGCGCGTCACCGGCGTGGGGCTGCTCTCGCCTGCTGTCGCACTGATGCGGCTCGACGGTGTGCGGCCGGTGCCGTCGTTGACGCGTTCGCCGGTCAGCAGCTCGCCGAGCAGCACGCCGAGCGCGTAGACGTCGGTCGCGGTCGTGATCGCACCGCCGTCGCGTTGTTCGGGGGCGGCATAGGCCGGTGTGAACGCGGGCAGCATCGTGCGCGTAACGTCCTCGTCGGCCACGAGCAGCTTGGCGATGCCGAAGTCAAGCAGCTTGACCTCGCCGTCGTCGGCGACGAACACGTTGGAAGGCTTGAGGTCGCGATGCACGATGAGTGCGCGGTGCGCGGCATCGACCGCACGGCAGGCAACCACGAACAGGCGCAGACGTGCACGCAGGTCAAGGGCGTGGCTCTTCGCGTGTTCGACGATGTCGGTACCGCGCACGAGTTCGAGTGCGATATAGGGCTGGCCCTCGCGCGTGACGCCGCCTTCGATGAGACGCGCGATGTTGGGATGACGCAGCGCGAGCAGGGCCTGCTGCTCGCGGCGGAACTGGCGCTGTGCCTCGGGGCTGTGCAGGCTGCGGCGCAGAAGCTTGAGGGCGACCTCCTGGCGTGCACCGGCGACATCGCGGGCGGCATGCAGCACGGTGGAGTAGCCGCCCTCGCCGAGCAGGCCGACGACCTCGAACGGACCGATGCGCGTACCGGCGGTCGGCGGCAGCACGGGTACGTCGCTCAGTCCCGCCGCGAGCTGGCCGATGCGCGACGACGAGGGTCCGTCGTGTTCCTCGGCATCGGCGTCGAGCATCGCCTCGACGTCCTCACGCAGCGAAGGAGGGCAGTGCGCGTCGAGATGACGGCGGCGTTCGACGGCGTCGAGGTCGACGACGGCATCGAACAGGGTGCGCAGCAGGGCGGGGTCGTGGGGCGTCATGGTGGCTTCTGCGTGGAACGCCGGTTGGAACGATTCCGTGTCATGCGCGCATCCGTTCCGCGTGGGCGACAGCCGGTCTCGACGTGCAGGTGTCGGCCATGTGGTCAGCCGCCGCGCAACAGGTACGCCCGCAGCGGATGGGAAGAGGGCAGGCGCTGCGCGATGCGCGAGCTTTCCGCGCGCGCTTCCCGCGCCAGGGCGGCGTCGGCGCTCGCATCGGCGGCGATCGCGAGCGCCGACTGCGCTTCCGCGATCCACGGATGGTCGTCGTCGAGTTCGGCACGTGACGCGTCGATCGCCGTCTGCAACCGTGTGGTCGCATCGGGTGCGTCGCCGAGGCGCAGCGCACGCAGCACGAGTGCGGTGATCGCAGGCAGTCGGTACGGATGCTCCGCGCGAAGTTGCGTGAGCAGCCGTTCGGCGCGCGCTGCGGCATCATTCCCGCAAGCGTGCGGAGCGGTCTCGACCTGTGCACAGGCGAGCGCGAAGCGGGCCAGCAGCAGCGCGGAGCCGGCGACGCTCTTCGCGTCGTTCTCCGGTGCCGGCAGCAACGGTGCCGACACGTCGATGAAGGCGGAGGGCGTGCCCTCGATGCGCACCATCTCGGACTCGTTGACACCCATCGTCTGCAGGACGTCCTTGTAGTTGCCCTCGATCGTGGACAGCAGTCGCTTCGATTCCGCCTGGTCGGCCCGTGCGGCCGCGTGGTCCCCCTGGCGCCAGCGCAGCGAGGCGCGGAAGCTCAGTACGATCGCGCGCGGACGTACCGATCCGGCCTCGCGTTCCGCTTCGGCCATCGCGCGGTCGCACCAGGCCTGGGCCTTGTCGAGCTGCCAGAGCCAGAACGCGACCGAGCAGGCCTGCGTGGAGAAGGTCCAGGCACTGAGACTGCCCCCGGCCACCTTGTCGCGCAGCGGAATCAGTCGATCCAGATCGGCCTGTGCCTCGCGCCAGCGCCCCAAGCCGTACTTGACGCGCGCGATGTTGCCGAGAACGGTCAGCGCCGAGCGGTTCTCGCCGGCGCCGCGCGCGACGTGCCAGTCGTACGCGCGTTGCCGCCATTCGAGCGAGCGCTCGGCGTCGCCGTTCGCGATGTAGGCGCCACCGAGGTGGTTCATCACCGTGGCGACCTCGTCGCGACCCGAGGCTTCCAGCATGGCGTGTGCCCTCAGGAGCACCTCCACGGCTTCCGGGGCGCGGCCGGTCTTCGAGTAGGCGAGGCCAAGGTAGGAGAGGGCGAGCGCGTACGAATCGTCGAGCGACCGCGCGGCACGCATGCCTGCGGTCGCTCTCTCGAGGTCGGCGACGGCATCGCCGAAACGGTCGAGGTAGTAGGCCGCTTCGCCACGACGCGCGAGGGCCATCCACGTGCGCGCATCGCGCTCGCCCCATGCGGCGCGCGCATGGTCGTAGGCGCGCGTCGCGAGATCGAGGGCGACATCCTGAGCGCCGATCTCGAGGTGCACGCGCGAGAACAGCGTCGCGAGGTCGGCGATGGCCGCATCGTCGTCGGCGAACTCCGTGTTGAGCTGTGCCACGCCGGCATCGAGCAGCTGGCGCACCGTGGGCATCTCGCCTTCCTGCACGCCGGTTCTCAGCGGGGCGAACAATCCGGCGATGAAGCGGTTCTCGGCGCGGGCCCGCGCGGCCTCGCGCTGCGCGACGCCGGCCTGCCACAACGCGACACCGAGCGAGGCGAACACGACGAGCAGCAGTGCGACCGTCGTGACGACGCCGCCCTTGTGGCGTGCGACGAACTTGCGCGTGCGGTACCAGCGCGACGGCGGATGCGCGACGACGGGTTGTCCCTCGAGAAGGCGTTCGATGTCGTCGGCGAACGCACCGGCCGAGGCGTAGCGGCGCTCGGGTTCCTCGGCGAGTGCCTTCATGACGATCGTGCCGAGGTCGCCGCGCAGCTGGCGGCGCGTGACCGGCGTCGGGCTGCCGTCGTCGCCCGTCGCACGGATGCGGCTCGACGGTGTGCGGCCGGTGCCGTCGTTGACGCGCTCGCCGGTCAGCAGCTCGCCGAGCAGCACGCCGAGCGCGTAGACGTCGGTCGCGGTCGTGATCGTACCGCCGTCGCGTTGCTCGGGCGCTGCGTAGGCGGGCGTGAACGCGGGCAGCATCGTGTGGGTCGCGTCCTCGTCGGCCTCGAGCAGCTTGGCGACGCCGAAATCGAGCAGCTTGACCTCGCCGTCGTCGGCGACGAACACGTTCGAAGGCTTGAGGTCGCGATGCACGATGAGTGCGCGGTGCGCGGCATCGACGGCACGGCAGGCGACCACGAACAGGCGCAGGCGCGCGCGCAGGTCCAGTGCATGGGTCTTCGCGTAGTCGACGATGTCGCTGCCGCGCACGAGTTCGAGCGCGATGTAGGGCTGGCCCTCGGGGGTCACGCCACCTTCGATGAGGCGCGCGATGTTCGGATGGCGCAGCGCCAGAAGGGCCTGCTGCTCGCGGCGGAACTGGCGCTGCGCTTCGGGGCTGTGCAGGCTGCGTCGAAGCAGCTTGAGCGCGACCTCCTGGCGCGCGCCGCCGACGTCGCGGGCCGCATGCAGCACGGTGGAATAGCCGCCTTCGCCGAGCAGACCGAGGATCTCGAACGGGCCGATGCGCGTGCCGACCGCCGGTGGCAGCAGGGGAGCGTCGTCACTCAGACCCGCGGCGAGCTCTCCGATCCGGGACGGAGTGGGGCCATCGTGCACTTCGGCATCCGCGGCCAGCATGGCCTCGATTTCCGCGCGCAGGAAGGGCGGGCAATGGGCGTCGAGATGGAGACGACGCGCGGCCGGATCGAGGTCGACGACGGCGTCGAAGAGGTCGCGTAGGGAAGGAGGCGTGGTCATGGCGCGATCGCACAACGCCATCCGGCGCCAGGATCGGCCATCAGCCCAGCTCGGTCTTGAGGAAGGCCCTCGCGAAACGCCAGTCGCGCGCCACCGTGCGTACGGCGATGCCGAGTGCGACGGCGGCCTGGTCCTGGCCGAGCCCGGCGAACCACATCAGTTCGACGACGCGGGCGGCACGTTCGTCGACCGCTTCGAGCTTGCGCAGGGCGGCATCGATGGCGAGTGCTTCCTCGGCGCTCGCGAGCACGAGCCGGATGTCGCTGCCGGTCATCGTGACGCGTTGCCAGTCCCCACCGGCGTGCTGGCGCATGCGATCGCGCGCGCGGTCGGCGAGCAGGTGGCGCATCGCCTGCGCCGCGTAGGCGAAGAACTGCTCGGGGTGCGCGAACGCGAGGCCGTCGCGCTTGCCGACGCGCAGGTAGAGCTCGTGCACGAGCGCGGTCGTGTCGAGCGTGCCGCGTGACCCGCGCGCGAGGCGACGCCCGGCCATCGCCTTGAGGCGATCGTAGACCTGCGAGAACAGCGCGTCGGCCGACGTATCGGCGACCGCGGCGACTTCATCCATGCGGCATCCCCGGGCAACGGCCGAAGTCTAGACCCGATCGTCATGCCTGTGCACCCGTCGCCACATGAACGGGGATCCGCGCCGGCGGGCCGGTCACGGCCGTCCATACGACCAAAGGCTAATGCGCTGCGCCTTGACCGTTGTGCGCTGCGGGAACAGGCTTCCCGTGTTTGTTATCCCGTCGTTGCGGAGGCGTTGTGAACTCGATCGTCAGCAAGCTGGGCTGGGTGGCCCTGGCTATCCTCGGGGCGTTCTGCCTCGGTACCGTCGCATTGCATCGCGGCGAATCCATCAACGCGGTATGGCTCGTCACGGCGGCCGTGTCGATCCTGTTCATCGCGTACCGCTTCTACAGCAAGTTCATCGACGACAAGGCGCTGCGCCCCGACGCGACGCGCGCGACGCCGGCCTGGCGTCGCAACGACGGTCTCGATTACGTGCCGACCGACAAGCATGTCGTGTTCGGCCACCACTTCGCCGCGATCGCCGGCGCCGGTCCGCTGGTCGGCCCCGTGCTCGCCGCGCAGATGGGCTACCTGCCGGGCACGCTGTGGATCCTCGTCGGCGTGATCTTCGCCGGCGCGGTGCAGGACTTCATGGTGCTGTTCTTCTCGACGCGCCGCGACGGCAAGTCGCTCGGCGACATGGCGCGTGCCGAACTCGGCAACGGGGCCGGCACGGTCGCGATGATCGGCGTGACGATGATCATGTTCATCATCCTCGCGGTGCTCGCGCTGGTCGTGGTCAAGGCGCTGGCCGAGAGCCCGTGGGGCACGTTCACGGTCGCGATGACGATCCCGATCGCGCTGTTCATGGGCATCTACCTGCGCTACCTGCGCCCGGGCAAGGTCATGGAGGTGTCGGTCATCGGCCTCGTCCTGCTCATGCTGTCGATCTGGGCCGGCGGCGTCGTCTCGCACAACCCCGAGTGGGCCGAGGCGTTCCACTTCAACGGCCGCCAGCTCGCCTGGATGCTGATCGCCTACGGCTTCGTCGCCTCGGTGATCCCGGTGTGGCTGCTGCTCGCGCCGCGCGACTACCTCTCGACCTTCCTCAAGATCGGCACGGTCGTCATGCTCGCGATCGGCATCCTCATCGCGATGCCCGAGCTGCGCATGCCGGCGCTGACCAAGTTCGTCGACGGCACCGGCCCGGTGTTCGCGGGCGGCCTGTTCCCGTTCCTGTTCATCACGATCGCCTGCGGCGCCGTCTCGGGCTGGCACTCGCTGATCTCGTCGGGCACGACGCCGAAGCTGCTCAACAACGAGACCGAGGCGCGCTACATCGGTTACGGCGGCATGCTCATGGAAGCGTTCGTCGCGATCATGGCGCTGATCGCCGCGTGCGTGCTCGATCCGGGCGTGTACTTCGCGATGAACGCGCCGACCGCGCTGCTCGGCACGACGGTCGAGTCGGCCGCTGCCGCGATCAACAACCTCGGCTTCGTCATCACGCCGGAGATCCTCGCGCAGACGGCCAAGGACGTCGGCGAGAACACGATCCTGTCGCGCACCGGTGGTGCGCCGACGCTCGCGGTCGGCATGGCGCACATCCTCCACCAGGTCATTTCCGGTGAAGGCATGATGGCGTTCTGGTACCACTACGCGATCCTGTTCGAGGCGCTGTTCATCCTGACCACGGTCGACGCCGGCACGCGCGCGGGCCGCTTCATGATCCAGGATCTCGCCGGCATCGCCGTGCCCGCGCTCAAGAAGACCGAGTCGTGGGCGGGCAACCTCATCGCGACGGCCGTGTGCGTGGCGTGCTGGGGCTACTTCCTGTACCAGGGCGTGGTCGATCCGCTCGGCGGCATCAACACGCTGTGGCCGCTGTTCGGCATCGCCAACCAGATGCTCGCCGCGATCGCGCTGACGATCTGCTGCGTGTGCCTGATCAAGATGAAGCGCGACCGCTACGTGTGGATCCCGGCGCTGCCGACCGTGTGGCTGCTGATCTGCACGCTCACGGCGGGCTGGCAGAAGATCTTCCACGAGGACCCGCGCATCGGCTTCCTCGCCACGGTCAAGCGCTACTCCGACGCGCTCGGTCGCGGTGAGGTGCTCGCGCCGGCCAAGACGGCCGACGAGATGGGCCGCATCATCACCAACAACTACGTCAACGCGACGCTGGCCGGCCTGTTCATGACGATCGTCGTGATCGTGGTCGTGTTCGGCCTGCGCACGGCGATCAAGGCGCGTCGCAGCGCCGAGCCGACCGCGCAGGAAACGCCGTACGTGTCGCTCGACTCGGTCCGCGCGTGACCGACAGCAACGCCACCACGGCATCGACGGAGACGGGCGCCTTGCCCGTCTCCGTCCGCCTGCGCCTCGCGCTGCGTGCGTTCTGGCGCGGCGCGGTGCAGATGGGCCGCCTGATCATCGGCGTGCCCGATTACGACACCTACGTCGCGCACGTGCGCCGCAACCACCCCGAACGCACGCCGATGAGCTACGAGGCGTTCTTCGCCGAACGCCAGGCGGCGCGCTACAAGGCGGGTGGCGGGCGCTGCTGCTGAGGTTGCCTCGCAGCGTCTAGTGGAGTTCGGCCGGAAAGGCAGGCAAGATCGATTGCTCGCGCTTGCAGAATGTTGACGATAGAACGGCTCAAACGTTGGCTCCTCGCTCTAGCCGCGATCGGGTCACTTGCAGGCTGTTCGGCGCTGCCGGCGGCTTCCGCTCAGACAGCCGATGTCCCGTGGTGCCCGGCTGCTTCCGGTGCCGACAAGGATGCCCTCAAGCGCCGGTTGTCGGATTTTCTCCGCTCCTATCCCAGGGAGAAGGTCGTCGGCAATGATTTCGAACGCTTGGTGGATCCCGTTGGACTTGATCAAAGAGATCATGTGTTCGACTGGTTAGCCGGCACCGGGAGCGACGAAGTCGTGGTCGTCGGCTACGGATGCTCCGATGACGATGAAGACGGGAAGGGCTTGATGGTGCGATTGGCTTTCCCGTCACATCGTCATTCGTGGTGGGGAGCGGCGATTGCGTATGAAGCGGACGACCTGTCCGATGCGAAGCTTTTTCTGTTCAGAATCTATCCTGAGCCGAAGTTTCCCTGAGCTGAAGCATCATTCTGGATAGAACACGGCTTGGCAGTGGTACCGGTGCATTACGCCGATCAAGACGGCCGGCGGCACAGCCTCGATCGAACGGAATGGGGCCCGCGCAGTGGAGGTCGCCTTGTGCGCGTGTGGTAGCACGGCCGCGAGCCGGCACGATCGACGTCAGGCCGGCTTCGGCACCGCGAGGTAACCCGCGGCGAGCACGAGCACGCCGAGCAGCACGCTCGAGACGACGTAGCCGATCGCGACGAGCGTCTCGCCGCGCTTGAGCAGGCCGAAGGTCTCGAGGCCGAAGGCCGAAAACGTCGTGAAGCCTCCGGCGAGCCCCGTGAACAGGAACAGCCGCGCCGTGGGCGAGATCAGGTCGTGCTTGTCGGCGAGGCCGGCCATGACGCCGACGACGAGACAGCCGATCACGTTGACGGCGAACGTGCCCCACGGAAAGCGGGCAGGGCCGGCGAGCCCCATGACCCATCCCGCGAGGCCGTAGCGCGCGACCGAGCCGAGCGCGCCGCCGAGTGCGACCCACGCAACCGGGTTCAAGGCGTGGCTCCTGGCGTCGTCATCGTGTCGCGCTCCCCGGCAGATTGACGCAGGCATTGTCCGCGCAGGCGTCCGCTGCAGCCAGCGGCGCCGTGCCGCTGCGCCATGTCGACGTGGCCGCGCATCGGCTTGCCGGTGTTCGGAACGATGCGAGGTTTTGTCGATTTCCCATTGCTTTTCATGATCTTGCGAATTCTTCTTCAGGTGAATCCGGAGCCCGTGCCGAGCGCTGCCGCGTCGAAGGCGGCTCCGATCACGCAGACATCGCGCAGCGTCATTCCCGATGCATTGCAGCAATTTATCAGCTCATTACGTTTCGGCCGCTTGTACGGCCGAATCGAAGTCCGCATCCTGTGGTTGACGCAATGCAGCATGAGCGCGAGGAAACCGTTCCGGACGTCGAAACCCCTGCGCCGCTGCCCGCGACCGCTTCCGTTCAACCTCCGAGGAATGTTCCCATGATCCGCAAGACTCTCATCGCCCTGGCCATCGGCCTCGCCACCGTCTCGGGTGCGGCGGTCGCCGCGTCCACCGTCGATTCCGCCCGTGCCGGCGCCGCGCGCAAGGTCGTCCAGCTGGACGGCGACGTCGTCGTCGTCAGCCTCGTCGCCGCAGCGGGCCAGTCGGTCGCCAACAACGTCGCCGTCGAGCGCTACGACGCCTCGGGCAAGCGCGTCGCCTGGGCGAAGGACGGCACTTGGACCGATGCCGGCCGCGGCAGCATCGTGTTCCCGAACTCGGCCTGGCACTTCACGGCGATCCGCGACGTGCAGGTGTTCAAGGACCACGTCTGGATCCTCGCCGATTCCTCGACGACGGGTGCCGACGGCATCGCCAAGCCGACCACCGACCTCATCGCGTTCAGCACGGACGGCGAGTTCAAGGGCGGCCGCTTCAACGTGATCCGCCCGCAGCCCGAGCGCGACGTGATCGGCGCCGGCCTCGTGTTCAAAGCGGCCACGGCCAGCGGCCTGGCCGACGAGCTGACCGTCGTCGCGACCTGCCCCGAGGCCGGTGCGGTCGGCGGCGACCGCCTGTGCCTGCAGCGCTACGAAGTGTGGAGCAAGGACGACTGGTACCCGTCGTTCGCCGGCAAGGCGCACGACGAGGTGCAGTGGAACCTCAACACGGCGCTCGTCGACTGACGAGCCCGCGATGCCGACGCTCCCGCGCGGAGCGTCGGCGTCGAGCATGATCGGCGCGGCGGGGCGCTAGGCCCCGCCGCGGTTTTACCGGACTCCGGAACGGTGTCTCAGCGCGTCTCGGTCACGATCTCGCCGACCGTCACGGCACGTGGCTGCGCCGACTGCACGGCCCAGCCCACCGTCGCGGCGATCGCCGCGGTCGCCGCGAACGGCCAGAACGTGCGCTTGATCGCCGTCGTGAGCCAGTGGCTCGTCTCGATGTGCTTGAGGCGGCGGTACAGTCCTGCGGCGAGGATGCCGTCGACGAGCAGCTCGGCGAACAGCACCGGCGCGCTCCAGACCACCATGAACGACGACACGACGACCGCTGCGACGATCACGATCACGACGATCGGGATCGTGAACGCGTCGGCATCGCCGAAGTCGAGCGAATCGAACGTACCGCCGCCGCTTCCGCCGCCACCGCTGCCGCCGCGCCCCACGTCGGGCAGGGAGACGTCGTGGACGTCGTAGCTGGAGCTCGTGTCGCCCCCGTCCTGCGGATCGTTCCTGCTGCGACCTCCGCTCGGGATGCCCGGGTCGTGTGCATCGAGCCATTCCCTTCCGCGCGTGCGCAGCCAGAACCACAGCAGCACGAGGAACACGCCGTAGGCGACCGCGGTCGCGAGCGCGTAGCGCACCGGCATCGACCGCAGCCCTGCATGAAGGAAGATCCGCGACGCGAGGAAACCCGCGCCGGCCGTGATCGCGACCATGAAGCTCATCTGCAGGCGTGGCCAGCCGTCGCGCGACAGGCGCAGGCGCAGGCGTTCGACGATGTGTTGCCTCGAGCGGCGCATCCGGACTCCTTGCAGTGGTGTCGCAGGCATCCTAGCGTGCGATGCGTGCCGCTCCGTCGGATGTGCCCGGGAGCGAGGGGTGTGCGTTCAGGTGTCGGGTGTCGTCGTCGGTGCGGCGGCGTCGTCACGCCCCGCGCGTCGTGCGGTACGCCAGCCGATCGCGGCGGCGCCGAGCAGCACGACGGACGCGATCAGCAGCGCGGCGCCCGGCGTCGGAAACAGCGGCTTCTCGCCGACCGAAGCCGCATAGACCGCGCCGAAGAAAAGCGGTGACAGCACGCCGGCGATGCTCGCGACGCTCATGTTCGCGCCCTGCAGCTGGCCTTGCTCGGACTCCGACACGCGCTGCGTCATGAGCGACTGCAGCGTCGGCATCGCGAGGCCCCACAGCGCGTTCGGCAGCATCGCGAGCGTGAACATGAGGCCGTCCGGGGCGAGACCCATGCAGGCGATGCCGAAGGCGCCGCCGAACAGGCCGACGATCATCGTCGTGCGGTCACCGAGGCGTTTGACGACACGGCCGACCAGCACGCCCTGCACGAGCATGTCGAGCGCGCCGACGAAGGCGAGTACGAGGCCGACCTCCCACGCGTGCCAGCCGTAGCGATAGCCCGCGTAGAGCACGAACACGGCCGAGAACACGTGGTGGGCGAAATGCAGCAGGAAGTTGACGACGGCGAGGCCGGCGAGCTCGGCATGCGAGCGCAGCAGCACGAGCGCACCGACGGGATTCGCGCGTGCCCACGAAAAGCGCATGCGGCGTTCGCGCGGCAGCGACTCGGGCAGCACGAACAGGCCGTAGGCGAACGTGAGCGTGCTCAGCGCGGCTGCGAACCAGAACGGCGCACGCGGCGAGATCGCGCCGAGCGCGCCTCCGAGCAGCGGTCCGGCCACGAAGCCTGCGCTGAATGCCGCGCCGACAAGGCCGTAGGCTCGGGCACGGTGTTCCGGCGCGGTGATGTCGGCCATGTAGGCGTACACGGTCGAGAAGCTCGCCGAGGTCACGCCGGCGACGATGCGCCCGAGCGCGAGCCACCACAGGTCCGGTGCGAGCGCCATGAGCACGTAGTCGGCGGCGAGCCCCGCGGCCGAGATCAGGATCACGGGCCGTCGTCCGACCTGGTCCGACAAGGTGCCGATGATCGGCGAGGCGACGAACTGCATGAGTGCCCACAGCGCCACGAACACGCCGTTGATGAAGCCGGCACGCGCGTTCGATCCCGTGAACGATTCGATCAGCGGCGGCAGCACCGGGATGACGATGCCCATCGCGACGATGTCGAGCGCCGCGACGACGAGGATGAACGCGATCGTCGCGGTACGGGCGGAGGAGGGCGCGGTATCCATGGGGGCGCGGAGTGTAGCGCCGCATCGGGACGGAAGCGCGACACGTCGGTCGTGTCGCGCCTGCGGTGGTCACGCGCCACGTGGCGGCACGCTGACCATCGTACTCAGGCCTGCGCCTCGCGCTTCGCGCCGGCGATCTGGCGCAGCGCCTGCTCGAACACCTCGACGGGCTGGCCGCCCGAGACGAGGTGGCGCTGCTCGATCACGACCGCCGGTACCGAGCGGATGCCGAGGTCGAGCCAGCGGCGTTCCTCGCGGCGCACGTCGTCGGCGTGGCGGTCACCGGCGAGGATCGCACGCGCTTCGTCGGCGTCGAGTCCGCTCGCCGCGGCGACGCGCACGAGCACCTCGGGATCCGAAACGTCGGCGCCGTCGGTGAAGTAGGCCTGCAGCAGTGCGCGCTTGAGCACGAGCTGGCGGTCGCCGCCGAGCGTGCCGGCCCAATGCAGCAGGCGGTGCGCATCGAACGTGTTGCGGATGCGCTCGCGCTCGCCGAACACGACGCCCACCTCGGCGCCACGCGCGCGCAACGCGGCCTGGCTCTGCTCGAGCTGGTCCGCGGTCATGCCGTACTTGCGCGCGAGGTGCTCGCCGATCGCCTCGCCTTCGCGCGCCATCTGCGGATTGAGCTCGAATGGCTGGAAGTGCAGATCGATCGCGACGTCGCCGTCGAGCTTCGCGATCGCGTGCTCGAGCGAGGCCAGCCCGACCGCGCACCACGGACAGGCGACGTCGGAGACGATGTCGATGCGCAGCGGAACGGCGGCGGTGCTCATGGCGTGGACTCGCTTCGAAGGGATCGCCGCGAGATGGGGATCGCGCGGCGGGTGCGCAAGGCTCAGCCGTGCACGCGCTCGCCGAACGCGTCGGCGACGATGCTGCGGTACCAGCCTTCGGCGAGTTCGGCCTCGCGTGCGCGGAACGCGGCCGGCGCGTGGTCGGGGCTCATGCCGCCCGCACCGGGGACGTCGTGCCATTGGCCGTCGCTGACGCGGTAGATGCCGCTGATCGAGATGCCGTGGTCCGGCGCGACGAGGCTGTAGCAGGTGTTGTGCAGCACGCCGTCGGGCGTCGGTTCGCCGCGCAGCGAGGCGAGGATCGCGAACGCGCACTGCTTGGCTTGGCTGTTCGCGGCCGAGGCCGATTTCGGCATCGCGCCGGCGATGCAGGCATCACCGATCACGTGCACGCCTGGCAGGTGCTCGGAGGCGAATGTCGCCGCGTCGACCGGACACCAGCCTTTCGCAGCGGCGAGACCGCTCGTGGCGGCGAGCTGCGGCGCGGCCTGCGCGGGAATCACGTTGGCGACATCGACGCGCTCGGCGCCGCCGTCGAGATGCAGGGTCATGCGCCGCGCGTCGACGCGCTCGAGCGTGCCGCCTTGCGTCGACGGGACCCAGCTGATGCGGTCGCCGTAGCGTTCCGTCCAGGCCTCGGTGAACAAGGCCTGCTTCGAGAAGCGGTTGTTGGTATCGAACACGATGAGCTTGGAGCGCGGTTTGTGCCGTGCGAGCCAGTGCGCGATGAGGCTCGCGCGTTCGTAAGGCCCGGGTGGGCAGCGGAACGGGGCGGGTGGCACGCAGATCGCGACGCGACCGCCGTCGCGCATCGCGCGCAGCTGGCGCGCGAGCCGCAGCGTCTGCTCGCCCGCCTGCCAGGCATGCGGCATGCGTCGACGCGCCTCGTCGTCCCAGCCGTCGATCGCGTCCTCGCGCACGCGCATGCCGCCCGCGAACACGAGACGATCCCAAGGCAGCGATCCGCCGCCGCGCAGTCTCGCGCGGCGTGCATCGGCATCGAGGCCGACGACCTCGTCGACGACGACGCGCACGCCAGCCGCGCGCAAGCCGTCATGGCCGATGCGCAGTGAACGCACCGGTCGAAGACCTGCGATCACGGCGTTGCTCATCGGACAGCTCACGTGCCGTGTCGAAGGATCGACGAGCACGACATCGAGCGTGGGCGCGAAGGCCTTGAGGTGACGTGCACAGCTCGCGCCCGCGAAGCCGCCACCGACGACCACGACGCGTGCCTTGCCGAGCGCGTCGCGCGCGCGTGCGAGCGGCATCAGCGCGGTGCCGGCGAGCAGGCCGAGCATGCGTCGGCGTAACAGCGTCACCGCGGCGCCTTCATCGCAGGGGCCGCCGCGAACCACGCGGCGATAAGCGCGAGTTCGTCATCGGAATAGCCGCGCGCGATGCGCGTCATGACCGTCGCGTCGGTGCCGCCGTCACGGAATGCGCGCAGGCGTTCGAGCAGGTCGTCTTGGTCACGCCCTTCGAGCGCCGGAATCATCGCCTCGTCGCCGGCCACGCCATGACAGGTGTGGCAGTGCACGGCGAGCACGCGCGCATCGGGCGGCGCGGCCGCGGCGGGAACGCTTCCCGACGCGAGGGCGAGCCCGGCCAGCGCGAGGGTTCGCAGGCTCACTCCCATTCGAGCGCCTGGTAGACGCGTGCGACGTTGCGTGGATGGGTCTCGTCCCAGAGCTGCCAGTCGCCACGCTGCGCATGGCCGGCCTTCGCGATCACATCCTGCATCGCTTCGCCGCGCTTGAGCGCCGCTCGGATGTCGTCGACGAGCGCGCGCAGGTAGGCGTCCTGCCGCGTGAGCGCGCCGGCGAGGTCTGCGGTGATCGCGCCATGGCCCGGCACGACGTGGCGAACGCCGGGAAGGCGCGCCAGTTCGGCGTCGACGGCGAGCCAGCCCGTTGCACTGCCTTCGAGCGCGGGAACGCGCTCGCGGAACAGCAGGTCACCCGTCCACAGCGTGCCGCTCGCGTCGTCGAACACGCTGAGGTCGGCGTCGGTGTGCGACAGCGGCCAGGCGCGCAGCGTGAGCGTGCGGCCACCGAGATCGAGGCGCTGCATGCCCGTGACGGCGTTCGCCGGTGCGACGATCGCCGAGGTGTCGCCGGCCGGCTCGAGATCGTCGGCGTACTCGCGCGCGAACAGCTCGCGGCTGCGTTCGAGCGACGCGGCGAGGTTCGCATGCCCCGTGAACGTCGTGCCGTCGCCGCGGAACGCCGCGTTGCCGAGCACGTGGTCGACGTGCCCGTGCGTGTTGATCACGTGGCAGACCGGCAGCGCCGTACGCACGCGCACCGCGGCGAACAGCGCACGCCCCGTGCGCACCGAGCCGCCCGTGTCGATGACCGCGACGCAGCGCGCCCCGACCACGAAGCCGAGGTTCGCGATGTCGTCGTGGCCGTCGGCATCGAGTGCCTTGTGTGCGCCGATGTGCACGAACACGCCCGGGGCGAGCTCGTCGACATCGAGCGGTGCATGCGATGACGCGAAGCTGTTGGCGGAAGTGAAGAGAACGATCGCAGTCAGGGCAATCCGAAACCGTGTTCCCGGCAGCATGGGGGATCTACGCTGTTCGGACGTGCGGGGCCGTGGTCGTGCTGCGATTGCTGTCACGCGTCCATTCCTCAGCGTGGACTCTCGTCGCGCATTCTCACCTTGCTTTCGCCACGTGCAGATCCGGAGCGATGCCCGTCTTCGAGCCGTTGTGTGAGATCGAACAAGCCGTTCTCCCGGGCGAGCTCGCTCAGAGGACGACCTTCGACCTCATAGGCCGTGGCACCGGCATCCAGAAGGCACTCCGCGGCCTCGCTGTTGCCCAATGAGGTCGCGAGCGTGAGAGCGGTGATCCCCGAGCGGCTTCGGTGGTTGACATCGACACCGTGCCCGATGAGAAAGTCGGTGACTTCGCATGGCGACTCGATCGCCGAGAAAAGTGCCGTCTGACCGAGCAGGTTCAATGTCTTGAGGTCGACGCCGTGCTCATGAAGCATGCTGAGGGTTTCGACATCGCCGAACATCGAGGCGGCGTCGACGGATGTCGCGGGATCACTCACTGCGAGGGCACTGCTTCCGTCCAGCTCCAATGCTCTTCGAAGCATATCGTTGCGCCCGACGTGGATCGATATCAGGGATCGATCGAAGGTGCCCATCATGTCGACAGTGAAGCGGGGGAAGACGTCCCAGCATCTGTCGAGGGTTTCCGAGAGCTTTTCACGCTTCGCGAGCGTCTCTCCCGATCTGGACTCCTTGATGACCGCTGCCATGAAGTCCAGCGAGTCCAGCCTCGCGTCATTCTGACAATCCACGTATGAGCATCCCGTCAGCAGAGCCGTGGACAACAGCGTCACGCGAAGCATGTCGAACTTCTCCAGTCGGGCTTCGGGCTGCGCCGCGAGGGCATGAGTATCGCGCGCGAGACGCCGCGAGTGCCGGGCGACATCGCGGCATCCTCACGATGGCAGCCGTCTTGTCGCCGTCATGGCGCCGTTGCATCACCGCCACCCGTCCACGCGGCCTTGAAATGCCCGTCGGCCGAATCGGCGACGCGCACCTCGATCGGTTTCGGCAGCGCCTTCGCGAAGCCGATGCGCAGGCTCGGGTTCTCGCTCATCGAGATCGTGGTCTGCGCGTCGACGAGCGGTGTGCCGCCTTCGTCGAGCACGATCGACGAGACGTAGTAGGGCGGGATCGCCTCGCCGCTGCGCGGATCGATCTGGAAGCCGGAATGGTTGGGATGGCGCACGCTGACGAGCAGCGCGCGCGCATCGTCGGCGCCGCGCAGGCGGATCTCGCCGGGCGTGCCGCCGGCGGCCGGGCTCGGCGGTGCGGAGCAGCCGCCGCTGGCCTTGACCCAGGTGCTGCGCATGAGCACGCGGCCGTCGTCGGTCTCGGCGATCGCGCGTACCGAGGTGTAGCGGTCCACGCGCATGCGCAGGTCCAGCGTCGCGACCGGCGTGCCCTCGCGCAGCGCGACGGTCGCGACGAGCGGGGCGGGGTTGTTGTCGACGACGACGCGCAGCTGGCGCACATGGCCGATCGCGTCGGGGCCGAAGCGGATGCCGAGCGGCGTGGCCGCGGGATCGTGGGTGTTCGCGGGCACCTCGAGGCGCATGAACGCATCGCCGGCGATGTCGATGCGCGTGTCGGCATACCACTGGCCGCGCAGCGCCTCCCACATGCCGCTGACGGGTTGCTGCGCTTCGCCTATGGCGTGTGCAGCCGGTGCGGCGCACAGGCCGGCCGCCAGCGCGGCGGCGAGTACCGCATGGATCGGAAACGACGAGCGTGCCATCGCGACGTCCTCCGGCACGCGTCGGCGTGCCCCGCGCCGATGATCCGCCTCGGCGGGCGCGGACTCAACCTTCCGCGGGCACTGCCTCGGGTGCGGGCCGGCGCCGCGTGCGGGCGAAACGAGACAGCGCGAGGTAGAACACCGGCGTCGTGTACAGCGTAAGCACCTGGCTCACGAGCAGGCCGCCGACGATCGCGATGCCGAGCGGCTGGCGCATCTCCCAGCCTTCGCCGCCGCCGAGGATCAGCGGCAGCGTGCCGAGGATCGCCGCGACCGAGGTCATGAGGATCGGACGGAAGCGCAGCCTCGCGGCGGCCGCGATCGCGTCGCGCGGCGACAGGCCCTGGTCGCGTTCGGCGGCGAGCGCGAAGTCGATCATGAGGATGGTGTTCTTCATGACGATGCCGACCAGCAGGAACAAGCCGAGCAGCGAGATCAGGTTGAGCTCGTTGCCGAGCACGAACAGCGCGAGCAGCGCGCCGACGCCCGCGGCCGGCAGCGTCGACAGGATCGCGAGCGGCTGGATCGTGCTCTCGTAGAGCACGCCGAGGACGAGGTAGACCGCGATCATCGCGCCGAGGATCAGCCACAGCTGGCGTTCGCGGATCTGCTCGAACGCGCCGGCCTCGCCGCCGAGCGAGCCGTGCACCTCGGTCGGCAGCATGATGCCGGCGACGGCCTTCTCGATCGCGGCGACGCCCTGGCTCAGCGTCACGCCCGGCGCGAGTGCGAAGCTCACGCGCGCCGACGCGAACTGGCTCTTGTGCTGCACGCGGTCGGGGGCCATGCCGTAGCTGTAGCTCGCGAACGCCGACAGCGGCACGCGCTGGCCGTCACCACCGATCGCGTAGATGCGGTCGAGCGTGTCGGGACTCTGCGTGTAGCGCGGGTCGAGCTCCATGACCACGCGGTACTGGTTGAGGCTGTCGTAGAGCGTCGCGACCTGGCGCTGGCTGAACGAGTTGTTGAGCACCGAGGCGATCGTGCGCATGTCGATGCCGAGGCGCGCACCGGCCTCGCGATCGACGTGCAGCACGACCTGGCGCATGCCTTCGGCGCCGTTGGATTCGACGTCGACGAGTTCGGGTAGCGCGGCGAGCGCGTCGTTGACGCGCGGTGTCCACTCGCGCAGCGGCTCGAGGTCGCCCGAGAGCAGCTGGTACTCGTAGTTGCCGTCGCTGGAGCCGCCTTCGATACGGATGTCCTGGTCGACCCACAGCCACATGACGCCGCCCGGGATCTTCGGCAGCTTGGTGCGCAGGCGTGCGATGACCTCGTCGCTCGAGGCCTTGCGCTCCGACAGCGGCTTGACCTTGATCATGATGAAGCCGTTGTTCACGCCGGTGCGGCCGCCGAGGTAGCCGATGATGTCCTCGATCGCGGGATCCTCGAGCAGCACGCGGCGGTACGCCTCGATCTTGGGCTGCATGGCCTGGAACGAGAGGCCGTCGTCGCCGCGCGCGAAGCCGCGCATCTGGCCGGTGTCCTGCTTGGGCACGATGCCCTTGGGCACCATCGTGAACAGCCAGACGTTGAAGCCGACCACGACGAGGAACAGCGTGATGACCACGGGCACGTGGCCGAGTGCACTGTCGAGGCTGCGCGCGTAGCCGTTGCGCGTGCGCTCGAGCAGCGCGCTGCCGGTGCGCGCGAGGCGGCCCGGTGCGGCGTCGCCGCGGCGGCCCAGCACGCGCGCGCACAGCGTCGGCGTGAGGCTCAGCGACACCACGAGCGACACCGCCATCGCCGCGACCAGGGTCAGCGAGAACTCGCGGAACAGGCGCTCGACGAAATCGTCGAGGAACAGGATCGACACGAACACGACGGCCAGCGCGATGTTCATCGAGAGCAGCGTCGCGCCGATCTCGCCGGCGCCGCGCATCGCGGCCTCGAACGGCGAGGCGCCTTCCTCGATGTGGCGCGAGATGTTCTCGAGCACGACGATCGCGTCGTCGACGACGAGTACCGCGGCGACGATGAGCGCCATCAGCGAGAGATTGTTGAGCGAGAACCCGCACAGCCAGATGATCGCGAGCGCGCCGAACAGCGACACCGGGATCGCCAGCGTCGGCAGCATCGCCGCGCGCCAGTTGCCGAGGAACGCGAGCACCACGAGCACGACCAGCGCGATCGCGAGCAGCAGGGTGAGCTGGGCCTCGGCGAGCGAGGCGCGGATGACCGGCGAGCGGTCCATCGCGACGACCATGTCGACGCTCTCGGGCAGCAGCGCGCGCAAGGTCTCCATCTGCGCGTGGATCGCGTCGACGGTCTCGATGATGTTGGCGTTGGGCTGGCGGCTGATCACCAGCAGCACGGCGTCGCGGTCGTTGTGGAAGCCGCTGGCGTAGCGGTCCTCGACACCTTCGGTGACCGTTGCGACGTCGCCGAGCCGGACCGGGCGCTGGTCGCGGTAGGCGACCACGAGCGGCCGGTACTGCTCGGCCGTGCGCAGCTGCAGGCTGGCCTCGATCTGCCAGTTGCGCGCCTCGGTGGCGACGTTGCCGAGCGGCTTGAGCGCGTTGGCCGAGCGGATCGCATCCGCGACCTCGTCGAGCGCGATGCGGTACTGGTTGAGCGCGTTCGGATCGAGCGACACGCGCACGGCCGGCAGCGAGCTGCCGCCGACCTGCACCTCGCCGACGCCCGGGATCTGCGCGAGCTTCTGCGCGATGATCGTCGAGGCGACGTCGTAGACCTGGCCCGGCGACAGCTGCGACGAGGTCAGCGCGAGCGCCATGACCGGCGCCTGCGACGGATTGACCTTGCGGTACTGCGGCATGCCGGGCATGCCGCTCGGCAGCTGCGCACGCGAGGCGTTGATCGCGGCCTGCACGTCGCGCGCGGCATCGTCGATGTCGCGCGAGAGGTCGAAGCGCATCTCGACCGTGGTCGAACCCTGCGAACTGCTCGACTCGAGTTCGATCACGCCCGGGATCGTGCCGAGCGCACGTTCGAGCGGCGTCGCCACGGTCGCGGCCATCGACTCCGGGCTCGCGCCCGGCAGCGTCGCGGTGACGTTGATGGTCGGGTAGTCGACCTGCGGCAGCGGCGCGACCGGCAGCAGCCGGAACGCGAGCAGGCCGGCGAGCACGACCGCGACCGCGAGCAGCACGGTCGCGACGGGACGCTCGATGAAGACGCGCGAGAGGTTCATCCGTGCGTCATGCCGGCTGCGCGAGCGCGTCGCCCGCGCGCGGCTTGCGGCGCGTGAAGCGGTCGAAGAACAGGTAGATCACCGGCGTCGTGAACAGCGTCAGCACCTGGCTCACGATGAGGCCGCCGACCATCACGAGGCCGAGCGGCGCGCGCAGCTCGGCGCCCGAACCGGTCGCGAGCATGAGCGGGATCGCGCCGAACAGCGCGGCCAGCGTGGTCATGAGGATCGGACGGAAGCGCAGCAGCGCGGCCTGGTGGATCGCCTCGCGCGGCGACATGCCCTGCTCGCGTTCGGCCTCGAGCGCGAAGTCGATCATCATGATCGCGTTCTTCTTGACCAGGCCGATCAGCAGGATGATGCCGATGACCGCGATCAGGTCGAGGCTGTCGCCGCTGATCAGCAGCGCGAGCAGCGCGCCGACCGTCGCCGACGGCAGCGTCGACAGGATCGTGATCGGGTGGATGTAGCTCTCGTAGAGCACGCCGAGCACGATGTACATGACCAGCACCGCGGCCAGCACGAGCCACAGCGTGCTCGACAGCGAGCTGCGGAACGCATCGGCCGCGCCCTGGAAGCGCAGGTCGATGCTGGCCGGCATCGCGAGGTCGCGCTGCGCGGCCTCGATCGCCGCGACCGCTTCGCCGAGCGAGGCGCCCGGGGCGAGGTTGAACGACACCGTCGCGGCCGGGAACTGTCCGATGTGGTTGACCAGCAGCGAGGCGGGGCGCTCCTCGAGTTTCGCGATGCCCGACAGCGGCACCTGCGCGCCGTCGGCGGTGGCGACGCGGATGCGCTCGATCGCCTCGGGGCCGAACTGGAAATCCTGGCGTGCCTCGAGCACGACGCGGTACTGGTTGGCCTGGGTGAAGATGGTCGAGATCTGGCGCTGGCCAAACGCGTCGTAGAGCGCGTCGGAGATCGCCGCGACCGAGATGCCGAGGCGCGCGGCGGCGTTGCGGTCGATCGCGACGTAGGCCTGCAGGCCCTGGTCCTGCAGGTCGCTGGCGACGTCGGCGAGCGGCGCGGCCTGCTGCAGGCGCTCGAGCAGGCGCGGCACCCAGGTCTGCAGCTCGCGCACGTCGGGCGTGGTCAGGCTGAACTGGTACTGCGTGCGGCTGATGCGGTCCTCGATGCCGAGTTCCTGCACGGGCTGCAGGTAGAGGCCGATGCCGGGCACGTCGGCGACGCGTTCGCGCAGGCGCTGGATGATGTCGAGCGCACCGGCGTCGCGCTCGGCATGCGGCACGAGCTCGATCAGGAAGCGGCCCGTGTTGAGCGTGGCGTTGCTGCCGTCGACGCCGATGAACGACGACAGGCTCGCCACCGCGGGATCCTCGAGGATGCGCTCGGCGAGCGCCTGCTGGCGCTGCGACATCGCCGAGAACGACACCGACTGCGGCGCCTCGCTGATGCCCTGGATGAGGCCGGCGTCCTGGATCGGGAAGAAGCCCTTCGGCACGGCGAGGTAAAGCAGGGCGGTCAGCACCAGCGTCGCCACGGTTGCGACGAGCATGAGCGGCTGATGACGCAGCACCCAGCCGAGCCAGCGGTCGTAACCCTGGATGACGCGGTCGAACACGTCGCCGTGCTGGTGGCTCGTGTCGTGATCGGCTGCGGCGACGGCGTCGTCACGACGCGTCGCGTGGCCGCCCTTGAGGAACAGCGCGCACATCATCGGCGTCAGCGTCAGCGAGACGACCAGCGAGATCGCGATCGCGACCGCGAGCGTGATCGCGAACTCGTGGAACAGGCGCCCGACCACGTCGGCCATGAACAGCAGCGGGATCAGCACCGCGATCAGCGACAGGGTCAGCGAGATCAGCGTGAAGCCGATCTGCCGCGCGCCCTTGAGCGCCGCGTCGAGCGGCTTCTCGCCGCGCTCGAGGTGGCGCGCGATGTTCTCGAGCATGACGATCGCGTCGTCGACGACGAAGCCGGTCGCGATGGTCAGCGCCATCAGCGTGAGGTTGTTGAGCGAGAAGCCCGCGAGCAGCATGACGCCGAACGTGCCGACCAGCGACAGCGGCACCGCGATGCTCGGGATGATCGTGGCCGGGATGTTGCGCAGGAACACGAACGTGACCATCACGACGAGACCGATCGCGAGCATGAGCTCGTGCTGCACGCCCTTGATCGAGGCGCGGATCGATTCGGTGCGGTCGCTCAGCACGGCCACGTCGACGCCGGCCGGCATCGACGCCGAGAGCTGCGGCAGCAGCGCGCGCACGCGGTCGACCACGTCGATCACGTTGGCGCCGGGCTGGCGCTGGATGTTGACGAGGATCGCCGGCACCGTGCCCGACCATGCGGCGAGGTGGCGGTTCTCGGCGCCGTCCTCGACCGTGGCGACGTCGCCGAGGCGCAATGGCGCGCCGTTGCGGTAGGCCAGCACGAGGCCGCGATACTCCTCGACCGAGCGCATCTGGTCGTTGGCGTCGAGCATGATCGCGCGCACCGGGCCGTCGAAACTGCCCTTGGGCGTGTTGACGTTGGCCGCGCCGATCGCCTCGCGGATGTCGGCCACGCTGAGCCCGTTGGCGGCGAGCGCGACCGGATTGACCTGCACGCGCACAGCCGGACGCTGGCCACCGGCGAGGCTGACGAGGCCGACGCCGGGCAGCTGCGAGAGGCGCTGCGACATGCGCGTATCGACGAGGTCGTAGACGGCCGGCAAGGCCATCGCGCGCGCGCTCACGGCGAGCGTGAGGATCGGCGTGTCGGCCGGATTGACCTTGCGGTACACCGGCGGCACGGGCAGGTCGTTGGGCAGGAAGCTCGACGCCGCGTTGATCGCGGCCTGGACTTCCTGCTCGGCGACCGCGAGCGAGACCTCGAGCGAGAACTGCAGCGTGATCACCGATGCGCCGCCCGAACTCGTCGACGACATCTGCTTGAGGCCCGGGATCTGGCCGAGGCGGCGCTCGAGCGGCGCGGTCACCGCGCTCGTGGTCACGCCCGGGCTCGCGCCCGGGTACAGCGTGAGCACCTGGATGGTGGGGTAGTCGACCTGCGGCAGCGCGGCGACCGGCAGCAGGCGGTACGCGAGCACGCCCGACAGCAGCAGCGCGACCATCAGCAGCGTGGTCGCGACGGGGCGCAGGATGAACGGGCGCGAGAGGTTCACGTTTCGCTCGCGGGCGTCGCGGTGGCGTCCGGGATGATCTCGGCGGTCGAACCTTCACGCAGGCGGTCGAGGCCTTCGAGCACGACGCGCTCGCCCGCGGCGAGACCGTCGGTCACGGCGATGCGCTCGCCGTCGGCCGGGCCGAGCGTGATCGTGCGGATCGTGACCTTTTCTTCCGCACCGACCACGTAGACGAAGTTGCCCTTGGCGCCGAACTGGATCGCCGCGTTCGGGATGACCACGGCCTCCTCGCTGCTGACCAGCAGGCGCACGTTGACGAACTGGTTCGGGAACAGCTCTTCGCTCTCGTTGGTGAAGCCCGCGCGCAGGCGCAGCGTGCCGGTCGCGGTGTCGATGCGGTTGTCGAGGCTGGCCAGCGTGCCGGTCGCGAGCGGCTTGCGGTCGTCGCGGTCCCAGGCCTCGACCGGCAGCGCGGCGTTGGCGCGCGTGGCGGCACGCACGTTGGCGAGCTCGGTCTCGGGGATCGTGAACATGACGCTGATCGGCGCCATCTGCGTGATCGTGGCGAGGCCGTCGGTGTCGCCCGAGCGCACGAGGTTGCCGACGTCGACCGCGCGCAGGCCCATGCGGCCGTCGATCGGCGCGACGATGCGCGTGTAGGTGAGCTGCAGGCGTGCCTCGTCGACGGCGGCCTGGTCGGTCTGGCGGCGTGCCTCGTACTGGCGCGCGAGCGCTTCCTGGTTCGACAGCTGCTGGGCCGAGACGTAGCCCTTGCCCTGCAGGTCGCGGTAGCGCTGCAGGTCGGCTTGCGCGTTGGCGAGTTCGGCGAGGTTCTGCTTCTGCGTGCCCTGCGCGCGCGACAGCGCGACCTCGTACGGACGCGGATCGATCTCGGCGAGCAGCTCTCCGGCCCTGACGTGCTGGCCTTCCTCGAACGCGACGCGCACGAGCTCGCCGTCGACGCGGCTGCGGATCGTCACCGTGTTGAGCGGCGTGACCGTGCCGAGCGCCTTGACGCGCACGTCGAGCTTCTCGCGCACCGCGGTCGCCACGCGCACCGGCACCGGGGCCGAGCCACCGCCGCGCCACGGGCGCTGCGCTTCGGCTGCGGGCGCGGGACGCAGCTTCTGCCACGCGACGATCGCACCGGCGACGAGCGCCACGGCGACCACGAGGGCGATGAAGGGGCGCAGGCGGCGTGCGGGCGAGGCAGGTGTCATCGAAGCTCCCGTTCCGGCTCGCGCCGGGCATTCGGTGGTGTGTATCGTCGTTTGGGTCGCACGTCGCCATGGTGCGGGCGCGTGCATCGCGGCGGGGCCCCTCGAGGTCCCCGGGGGCGTGTCTCTGGCGAAGGGCGGGAGACGTCCGGCGCGAAGATCGTCGGACTGGCGAGTATGCGTGAAAGTTCAGCCGCGGCCCGTATGCCGGAAGTCGGGTGCGACGATGCGGCCGCGCTCAGGCGACGAGGTAGCCGCCGTCGACGCCGAGGCAGGTGCCCGTCGTGTAGCTCGCACCGGGCGAGGCGAGGTAGAGCACTGCAGCCGCGATCTCGTCGGGCGCGGCGACGCGACCCATCGGGATGTGGGCGAGCGCACGTGACAGGATCGCCGGATCGTGCACGAGCGGTGCGGCGAACTTCGTGTCGGTGAGGCCGGGCAGGATCGCGTTGACGCGCACGTTCTGCGGCGCGCACTCCCGCGCGAACGCCTTCGTCATGCCGACGATCGCGGCCTTGGTGATCGAGTAGATGCCCTGGCCCTCGCCGGGCACGACGGCGTTGACCGAGGCGACGTTGACGATCGCGCCGCCGCCGTGGCGCGCCATGAGACGTGCGGCGTGTGACGACATGAAGAAGTAGCCGCGCACGTTGACGTCGACGGTCTTCTGGAACGCAGCAGGATCGGTGTCGACAATCGGCCCGAAGTAGGGATTGGCCGCGGCGTTGTTGACGAGGATGTCGAGCCGCCCGTGCTCGGCCGCGATCGCGGCGAACGTCGCCTCGATCTGCGCCATCTCGCCGATGTGGCAGGCCAGCGCTTGCGCCGAACCGCCGGCTGCCGTTATGGCGTCGACCGTGGCCTGGCAGGATTCAGCCTTGCGGCTCGACGCGATCACGTGCGCACCATGCGCGGCGAGCAGCGTCGCGACCGATGCGCCGATGCCGCGACTCGCGCCACTGACGAGGGCGACCTTGCCGTGCAGGTCGAACGGGGTGCTCGTCATCGCGCGTCCTCGGGGCAGGAAAGGGCGCGATGATCCCATGTGCGGTGCACCGCGGTCGTGCCGCGGCGCGGCATGCAGCGCCATCGAGCGCTTTCGACAGGCAGCGTGCTTCGCATCGTCCCCGACGACTCTCCGGCGACGCGGGACGAGGTGAATGGGCATCAGGCCTCGCGGCCTTTCCGATGGGTTGGCGTCTTCGCGCCGTGTCGGTAGCGCTAGTCCTCGATACCCGCGGTGTCCATCAAGGTGGACAGCTCCACGGCGATGGTCAATGCCACGTCTCTCGGTACGCCGATGCGCAAAGGGAAATCTTCGCGCTCCAGGTAGGCGAATGATTCGCGCAGCGACGCCTTCACGGTCAACAACTCCCGTTCGGAGAGTTCGAGCGTCCACAGGTCGATGCCCGTGCGAAGAAGTTTCATGAGGTGAGCCTTGGGCACTTCCGGGCGCGCGGCGTGGCGCCCACCCGGAAAGGGTAGCGGTGTACTGGGGAAGGCGAAGCGCTGTTGTGGTTCGTGTCGGCGCCCAGGGCTTATGACGACGCTTTCGATTCCCCCTCCTTCCCACGCCACGCCGCAAGCACCTTTGCCTCGCGCTCGGCGTCGAGTCCCGCGCCGAGCTTGGCCTGGCGGTCGGCGGGCAAGGTGCGGAACCACGCGAGCGTGTCGGCCGCGGTGGTCGCGAGCGGGCGGAACGTGAGGCCGGCCGTGACCGCGCGCGAGACGTCGCGCTGGCCGAAGCCGGCGGTGTCACCCTGGGACGGGATCCACGCCGGCATGTCGCGCCACGGGGCGACGTCCTGCGCGGCGAGGGCGTCAGTCGGGATCCAGTGCAGGCGTGCGCCGGCGGTCGTGGTCGCGCGGATGCCGTGCAGCATCGCGGCCATCGACAAGGTGTAGTCGGGGCCGGTCGCGTTGAACGTACCGAACGTGCGCGATTCGACCAGGCGCACGATCCACTCGCCGAGGTCGCGTGCGTCGATCACCTGCACCGGGTCGTTGCCGTCGCCCGGCGCGACGACGTCGCCGCCGCGGTCCAGGCGCACCGGCCAGTACGTGAAGCGGTCGGTCGGATCGTTCGGGCCGACGATGAGGCCCGGGCGCACGATCGTCGCGATGCCCGGGAAACGCTTGAGCGCCTCGCGCTCGCTCTCGGCCTTGAGCGGGCCGTACAAGCCCATGTCGGCGCGCAGCGTGTCGCGCGTCTCCTTCATCATGTCCTTGCCGGCGTAGCGCAGCGTCGCGGCGTCCTCGTTGGCGCCCGCGGTGTCGTTCTTCTCGTATACGGAGATCGTCGAGACGAACACGTACTGGCCGACCTTGCCCTTGAGCACCTTGCCCGCGTCGCGCACCCACGAGGGCAGGCTGGTCGGGTTGTCGATGCAGACATCCCATTCGCGGCCCTTGAGCGAGGCGAGGTCGCCCTTGTCGCGGTCGCCGGTCAGGTGCTCGACGCCGTCGGGCAGGTCGGCCTGGCGCTGGCCGCGGTTGAACACGGTGACCTGGTGCCCGCGCGCGACCGCATAGCGCACCTGGTACGGCCCGATGAAACCGGTGCCGCCGAGGATCAGGATGCGCAGCGGGCGCTTGGCGGCCGGTGCGGCGAACGTGGCGCCCGACGACAGGGCGAGGCCCGTGGCGCCGGCGAGTGCGCCGAGCTTGATAAGATCACGTCGACTGATCGGCATGGTGGCTCCCTCCCGTTCGCGCCGGAGGCACGGCTCCGGTCGCGTCGGCGCAGCATCCGTCGCGCCCGCGCGTCGCCACAGTGCCATCCGTCCTGCCCCCTCCGGCACCCCGCGTGCCGTCCCGTTTCCCCCGATTCCGCGAGACCCATGGCCCTCATCGACCTCCGCAAGCTCGACTACAGCGTCGGCGGCCCCCTGCTGCTCGACGCGGTCGACTTCTCCCTCGAGCCGCGCGAACGCGTCTGCGTCGTCGGCCGCAACGGCGCCGGCAAGTCCACGCTGCTCAAGCTGCTGTCGGGCGACCTGCGTCCCGACGACGGTGAGCTCCGCGTCGCGCCCGGCGTGGTCGTCGCGCGCCTGGCCCAGGAAGTGCCGCGCGACACCGACGGCAGCGTGTTCGACGTCGTCGCTGGCGCGCTCGGCGAGACCGGCGCGCTGCTGGCCGAGTTCCACCGCCTGAGCCACGGCCTCGGTGCCGACGGCGACACGCGCGCGCTGGCCGACGTGCAGGCGCGCATCGAGGCCGCGCACGGCTGGGACCTCGACCGTCGCGTCGAACTCGTGCTCACGCGCCTCGAGTTGCCCGGCGACGTCGCGTTCGCGTCGCTGTCGGGCGGCATGAAGCGCCGCGTGCTGCTCGCGCGTGCGCTCGTGCTGTCGCCCGACGTGCTGCTGCTCGACGAGCCGACCAACCACCTCGACATCGAGGCGATTGCCTGGCTCGAGGAGTTCCTGCGCGGTTTCGCCGGCAGCGTCGTGTTCATCACCCATGACCGCAGCTTCCTGCGCGCGCTCGCGACACGCATCGTCGAGATCGACCGCGGCCAGCTCACGAGCTGGCCCGGCGACTACGCCAACTACCTGCGCCGCCGCGAGGAGCGCCTGCATGCCGAAGCCCAGGCGAACGCCTTGTTCGACAAGAAGCTCGCCCAGGAAGAGGTCTGGATCCGCCAGGGCATCAAGGCTCGCCGCGTGCGTGACGAAGGCCGCGTGCGCCGCCTCGAGGCGATGCGCGTCGAGCGTCGTGACCGCCGCGAACTGTCCGGCAACGTGCGCATGCAGGTCGCTTCGGCGCAGGCGTCGGGCCGCAAGGTCATCGAGACACGCGCTGTCGGCCAGGCCTATGGCGGACGCACGCTGATCGAGGATTTCACGACCACGATCATGCGTGGCGACCGCATCGGCATCATCGGCCCGAACGGTGCGGGCAAGACGACGTTGCTGCGCATCCTGCTCGGCGAACTCGCGCCGCAGCACGGCGAGGTGCAGGTCGGCACGCAGCTGCAGGTCGCCTATTTCGACCAGCACCGCACGCAGCTGCGCGAAGACCTCAGCGCGCTCGACAACGTCGCCGACGGCCGCGAGTTCATCGAGATCGGCGGCTCGCGCAAGCACGCGCTCGGCTACCTGCAGGATTTCCTGTTCACGCCGGAGCGCGCGCGTGCGCCGATCTCGGCGCTGTCGGGCGGCGAGCGCAACCGCCTGCTGCTGGCCAAGCTGTTCGCGACGCCGTCGAACCTGCTCGTCATGGACGAGCCGACCAATGACCTCGACGTCGAGACGCTCGAGCTGCTCGAGGAACTCGTCGCCGACTACGCGGGCACGCTGCTGCTGGTCTCGCACGATCGCGAGTTCATCGACAATGTGGTCACGAGCACGCTCGTGCTCGAAGGCGAGGGCCGCATCGGCGAATACGTCGGCGGCTACACCGACAGCCTGCGCCAGCGCCCGGTGGCCGTGAAGGCGCGTGCGCCCGAGGCTGCCGCGACGCCCACGCCTGCGAAGGCTGCGCCGGCGGCAGAGGCTGCCGCGCCTGCACGACGCAAGCTCGGCTTCAAGGAGCAGCGTGAACTCGAACAGCTGCCCGCACGCATCGAAGCGCTCGAGGCGCGCGTCGCCGAGCTCACCGCGGCGATGGGCGACCCTGCGTTTTTCCGCCAGGACGGCGCCGCGATCGTCGCCGCGAACGCCGCGCTCGCGACCACCCAGGCTGAGCTCGACGCGGCCTACGCGCGCTGGCAGGAACTCGAACCCTGACGTGCGGCGGCGCATCAAGCTGCCGTCGCGATCCTGCTACGCTGCGCGGCAGGGCAACCGTTCGGGAGGGCGTATGCGTCAGGTCTTCGGGTGGGTGGTCGTCGCGTGTCTCGTCGTGCACGGCACGATGGCGGGTGCGCAAGGCATGGATCCGGCAGTCGAGAAGCGCTTGAAGGCGCTCGAGGCGCGTGTGCTCGAACTCGAGCAGCGGCTGGAAGAGAAGGCCGCCGCACCGGTGGCGGCGACGCCGGCCGTGGCGCCGGTCGCACCGATGGCACCTGCCGCGCCGGGATCACCGGCACCGCCCGCGGCGGTCGCTCCGGTGGCGGCGCCCGCAGCGGTGGCGCCCGTCGCCCCCGTGATGCCGTCCGCGGCCGCGTGGGACGAGCTGCGTATCGGCATGGGCAAGTCGCAGGTCACGCGCGTGCTCGGCAAGGCCGGCAAGCGCCGCGTCGGCACGATGTCGGAGGTCTGGTACTACCCCGACCTCGACGGCGGCAGCGTCGAGTTCGATCGCGACGGTCGCGTCGCGGGCTGGACCACGCCGGAGTGATGGACCTGCCGAACAGAAGCAGCGCGGCGGCTGCGCTCGCGCTCGCTGCGGCCTTGGCAGCCCCGTGCGTGGCCGCGCAGTCACGGGCGGTGATCGTCGACATCGAGAACGCCACCGCACAGCAGGTCGAGGCCTGGCGTCATGCGCCGGGCGTCGAGAGCTGGGTCGAACTCGGACGCGAACTGCTCCTCACCGGCGACACCTTACGCATCGCGCAGGCGACCGGTCTCGGCCTGGCCATGCGCGACATCGGTCCCTACGTGGTCGACGACCTCGTCCTGCACCTGCGTGGCTGCGCGGTCGACGTGACGCCGGACGACCTGCTCGTGCACACGGGCGGGCGCTACGACCTGCTCGTGCGTCCGGACGCCGCGCGCCTTGCCACGCTCACGCATTTCGAGGCCGAAGGCCTGGACGAATGGATCGACGTCACGCCCGGCATGGTCGTCGCACGGCAGTACCGTTTCGAGCGGCCGGTCGCGCTGCCGGCCGACGAGCGCATCACGCCGCTGGTCGCGCGCGTCGACACCGCGCGCTGGTTCGCCGATGTCGAAACCCTCGCCGGCTGGAGCCGCTCGACGTTCTCGACCGAACTCGTCACCGCGCGGCAGTGGATCGCCGCGCGCTTCACGTCGCTGGGCCTCGAGGTCAGCGAACCGGCTTTCACGTTCACGTATCAGGGCACGCGCACGGCGAACAACGTGATGGGCGTCGTGCGCGGCCTGCAGCGGCCGGACGACTGGGTCATCGTCGGCGGACACTACGACTCGCGCCAGCAGGACATCATGAATCCCGCGAACGCGCCCGGTGCGGACGACAACGCCTCGGGCTGCTCGGCCGTGCTCGAACTCGCGCGCCTGTTCACGCGCGCACGGCCCGCGGCGACGATGATCTTCATGTGCTACGCGGGCGAGGAACAGAACCTGTTCGGCAGCAAGGCCCATGTGCAGACGCTCACGGCCTCGGGCGATCTCGCCAAGGTCAAACTCGTCGCGACCCTCGACATGATCGGCTGGTCGTCGTCGACCTCGCTCTCGGCGGACCTCGACACGCTGTCGCCGTTCGTCGCGACGCGCAACCGCTTCGCCGATGCCGCGCTCACCTACGTGCCGGGCCTGACGCCGGTCGTCAGCACGATCGCGTGCTGCTCGGACCATATCCCCTATGCGCAGGCCGGCGTCCCGGCCGTGCTGAGCATCCACGGCAACTGGCAGAGCTACGTGCACTACCACCGCACGACCGACACGCCGGCCAACCTCGGCGCGCATGCGCAGGCTATCGGCGGCGCGATCATGCGCATGAACGTCGCGACGGTGGCCGGCGAGGCCGGCCCGATGGACCGCATCTTCGACGCGGGCCTCGAGGCCGGCGAATAACGTTTGTCAGGGATTGGCGGTCCAGCGCTCGTACTCGCGCTTCGATACGCGCCCGTCGCGGTTCGCATCGGCCTTGATGAAGTCGTTGGCGAGCAGCGAGTAGCCGGCAGCCTCGGACTCGCTGATCGAGCCGTTGCCGTCGCTGTCGAGCTGTTCGAACGCCGGCGCCGGACCCGACGGCTTGTATCCGGTCTCGCCGTAACGGACGATCAGATCCGCGCCGTTCTGCTGCGGATAGCGCGCCTCGCGCGGCGGTGACGACTGCGCGTACGTGGCCGTGCAGGCGAGCGCGAGGGCGGCGGCGAGGATGCCGTGGGTCGGTTTCATCGGGGGCTCCGTGGGCGGGAAAACGCCACGATTCTCGGCCGCCGCGATGAATCGGGACCGAACGCGCCGATCGGGTACGCTACGCGCTTTGACGAGGAGGGTGGACGATGACGACGGCTTACGATTTCACCGCGCGCGACATCGACGGCAACGACAAGCCGCTCGCCGATTTCCAGGGCGACGCGCTGCTCGTCGTCAACGTCGCCTCGAAGTGCGGGTTCACGCCGCAGTACACGGGACTCGAGGCGCTGCAGAAGCGCTTCCACGCTCAGGGCTTCAACGTGCTCGGCTTCCCGTGCGACCAGTTCGGCCACCAGGAGCCCGGCGACGAAGCCGAGATCCGCAACTTCTGCTCGCTGACCTACGACGTGAGCTTCCCGATGTTCTCGAAGGTCGACGTCAACGGCGCCGGTGCGCACCCGCTGTACCAGTGGCTCAAGAAGGAGAAGTCGGGCCTGCTCGGGATCGGCGCGATCAAGTGGAACTTCACCAAGTTCCTGGTCGGTCGCGACGGCAAGGTGCTGCGCCGCTACGCGCCGACCGACAAGCCCGAGGCGCTCGCCGACGACATCGCCGCCGCGCTCGGCTGAGCGCGGCGCAAGGGTCTGATCAGAATGCCGGCAGGACCGCACCCTTGTAGGTGCGCTCGATGAAAGCCTTCACTTCGGGGCTGGTCAGCGCCTTGGCGAGCTTGGCGACCGCCGGCGACGTCGCGTTGTCGGAGCGCGCGACGAGGTAGTTCACGTACGGCGAGTCGGCGCTCTCGATCGCGAGCGCGTCACGCGTCGGGTCGAGCTTGGCGTCGAGCGCGTAGTTCGTGTTGATGAGGGCGAGGTCGACCTGGCCGAGGATGCGCGGCAGCGTCGCGGCCTCGAGCTCGCGGAACTTGAGCTTCTTCGGGTTCGCGGCGATGTCGCGCAGCGTCGCCAGCGGGTTGGTCTTGTCCTTGAGCGTGATCACGCCGGCCTTGTCGAGCAGCAGCAGCGCACGGCCGCCGTTGCTGGCCTCGTTCGGGATCGCGACGGTCGCGCCTTCGGGCAGGTCGGCCAGTGCCTTGTGCTTCGACGAATACGCGCCGAACGGCTCGATGTGCACGCCGGTCACGGTCACGAGGTCGGTGCCCTTGCCCTTGTTGAACTCGTCGAGGTAGGGCTTGGTCTGGAAGTAGTTCGCGTCGAGGCGCTTCTCGGCGACCTGGATGTTCGGTTGCACGTAGTCGGTGAAGACCTTGACCCGCAGGTCGACGCCTTCCGCGGCGAGTGCGGGCTTCACGAACGCGAGGATCTCCGCATGCGGCACGGCCGTCGCGGCGACATTGAGGGTTTCGGCGGCGTGCGCCGAGAACGGCAAGGCCAGGGCGAGCAGGGCGGTGGACAGCTTCATCGGGATTCCAGCGGTTCGGAGGGCGCGGATGGTCGCACCGATCCGGAGAGGCGGCTATTCCGTGTCGCCAGCAGCATATGACCGCCGTTCACATGCTCAGCGGCGGCTGACCCTGGCCACGATGCGGTCGCCGACCATCTGCAGCACCTGCACGAGCACGAGCAGCAGCGCCACCGTGACCACCATGACGTCGGTCTGGAAGCGCTGGTAGCCGAAGCGCACGGCGAGGTCGCCGAGGCCGCCCGCGCCGATCACGCCGGCCATCGCCGTGTACGAGACCAGCGCGATCGCGGTCACCGTGATGCCGGCGACGATGCCGGGCAGGGCTTCCGGCAGCAGGGCACCGGTGACGATCTGGCGCGTCGTCGCGCCCATCGCCTGGCAGGCCTCGAGGATGCCGCGGTCGACCTCGCGCAGCGCGGTCTCGACGAGGCGCGCGAAGAACGGCGCGGTACCGATGACGAGCGGCGGGATCGCGCCGGCGACGCCGAGCGAGGTGCCGACCAGCGTCACCGTGAACGGGATCATCACGATGAGCAGGATGATGAACGGCACCGAGCGCAGCACGTTGACGAGGAACGACAGGGTCAGGTGCACCGCACGCTGCTCGAGCAGCTGGCGCCGGCCGGTCAGGAACAGCAGCACGCCGAGCGGCAGGCCGAGCAGTACGCTCGCGGCGAGCGAGCCGCCGAGCATGAGCAGGGTGTCGAGTGTCGCCTGCGCGATTTCCTGCCAGTCGATGTTGGCGAACAAGGCCTCGTCCATCAGCGCACGACCTCCACGGTGACGTCGGCTGCACCGAGTTCGCGCAGCGCGGCATCGACGTCGCCGCCGCTGAAGGCGAGCGTGAGCTGGCCGTACGGCGTGTCCTTGATGCGGTCGATGCGTCCGGACAGGATGTTGAAGTCGACCCCGCTCGCGCGCGCGACGCGGCCGAGCAACGGGGCGTAGGTGGCCTCGCCGCGGAAGGTCAGGCGCACGATGCGTCCGTCGGCGCGGGCGAGATCCTCGCCGCGCTCGCCTTCGTTGACATGCTCGGACTCGAGCACGAAGCGACGCGTGGTCGCATGCTGCGGATGCAGGAACACGTCGGCGACGGCGCCGGTCTCGACGAGTTGGCCGGCGTCGAGCACGGCGACACGGTCGCAGACGCGGCGCACGACGTCCATCTCGTGCGTGATCAGCACGATGGTCAGGCCGAGTTCGCGGTTGAGCTCGGCCAGCAGGTGCAGCACCGAGGCCGTGGTCTGCGGATCGAGCGCGCTGGTGGCCTCGTCGCAGAGCAGGACCTTGGGCTCGCAGGCCAGTGCGCGCGCGATGCCGACGCGCTGCTTCTGGCCACCCGACAGCTGCGAGGGGTACTTCTTGGCGTGCGCGGACAGGCCGACGCGCTCGAGCAGCGCGGCGACGCGTGCATCGATCGCCGCACGGTCGAGGCCGCCGGCGAGCCTGAGCGGGAACGCGACGTTCGCGGCGACGGTCTTCGACGACAGCAGGTTGAAGTGCTGGAAGATCATGCCGATGCGACGGCGCAGCGCGCGCAGACGGTCGTCGTCGAGCGTGGTCACGTCCTCGCCGTCGACGAGAAGCGAGCCGCTGCTCGCACGCTCGATGCCGTTGATCAGGCGGATCAGCGTCGACTTGCCGGCACCCGAGTGGCCGATGATGCCGAAGACTTCGCCGGCGGCGATGTCGAGGTCGAGCGGGTGCAGCGCCGTGGTGCGCGCCGAGCCCTCGCCATAGGTCTTGGAGACCGAGTGGAACGTGATCATGGTTCGGAGTCGTCGCTGTCGGCCGGCGGCGTGCCGGCGTCGTCGGATGTCGTGGAGGCGGGCGTGAAAGGCACTGCGGGAGCTTCCGGAAGGGTTCGGCGCCAGCGTTCGAGCTTGCCTTCGATGCTCGTCGTGGTCGCGATCTGCGGTTCGGAAGGTGGTTCGAGCTTCGCCTCGGCTTCCCACGTCGCGACCGAGTCGCGTGCGCGCGCGAAGGCCTCGGTGAACGAGGTCGTCGTGTTGAGTGCCTCGGCGAGGAAGGCCTTGCCGAAGAACGTGATGTCCGATGCCGAGCCGCATCCGAACGAGGTACGGTCCGGGCGCGCAGCGGCGATGACGAGCGTGGAGTCGTCGCGCAGCGCGTCGATGAAGCCGCCCGAGTAGCACGCGTTGACGACGATGACCTTCCAGCGGATCGCCGGCACCGTGCGCAGCGCATCGGCGAGATCGTCGGGCGACACGGGATTGAGGGCGAGCGGGCCGAGTTCGACGTGCAGCTCGTGCTCGGCCGAACCATGGCTCGTCAGGTAGACGAACAGGATGTCCTCGGCAGGATCCATCGCGCCGGCCAGCGATTCGAGCGTCCAGCGCAGGTTGGTGAGCGTGGCGAGCGGGCGGGTCTGGACGGTTGCCGCGCTGTTCTGCAGCACGATCGTGTGGCCTGCGGCACCGAAACGCGTGCCGAACAGGCGTTCGACGTACTCGCTCTCGTTCCGGAACACGTTCTCGCTGCCGTCGCCTGCGAAGGTGACGACGTAGAGGTTGCTTCGCCCGGCCGTCCGCGGCGCGAGGGCGGCGATCGCCTCCTCGAGCAGGCGCGGCTGGTCGTACATGACGTACTCCGGGTCGAACGCAGGAACCTCACCGAGGTCGTCGCCCTCGAAACCCGTGCGGGCGACGGTGTCGCCCTCGTCGGCCGCCTCGACGCCGGCCGAGGTCGACGGGCGCTCCATGAACATCGGTGCGCCCGGCAGCCACCACCACACCGCGGCCGATACGGCATAGGCGAGCAGGGCCGCCACGATCGCACGCCACACGCCGCTGCCGACGAGCCAGCGCGCCACCGTGAACAGCACGAACAGCCACCACGCGCTCGACAGCAGTTGCGCACCGATCGCCAGCGCGATGTGGTCGTGGGTGTAGAGCCACGTCGAGAGATGACCGAGCGGCCAGTGCACGAGCAGCGACGTACCGATCGTCGCGACGAGGGCGATGCCGGCGACGCCGACGAGCAGCGATTCCCTGCGTGCGACGCGCACGAGCACCCAGGCCCCCGCGAACGTCACGAGGGCATCGGCAAGGGTCGTGACCACGCCGTACGGGAGGAACACGCGTGGGGCGTCCGTGTCGATCCACGCCGTCGCGATGGCGACGACGAGGTAGGCGAGGATCGCGCCGAGGAACAGCGTCGCGCGCTGCGTCGATGCGGCGCCCCGCGGACGCAGCAGCAGCGTCGCGCGAAGGCCGTCGCGAATGCCGGCGAGGGTGTTGCGCACGTTCAGTGGGTCAGCGACACGGCGTCGAAATCGGGCACGCACGGATGGGCGGCCACGGCGGGGCAGGTCGACGGCGTGCGGGCGAGCAGGGTGGTCCGCATGCCGCTCGCACGCGCGGCATCGAGCTCCTCGACGATGTCGGACAGGAACAGGATCGCCGAAGCTTCGATCCCGATCGCCTCGGCGATGCGCGCATACGACGCGGCCTCGCGCTTGGCGCCGGTCGTGGTGTCGAAGTAGCCCGAGAACAGTGGCGTCAGGTCGCCCTGCTCGGTATGCGCGAACAGCAGCTTCTGCGCCGGCACCGAACCCGAGGAGTAGACGTACAGCGAAACGCCGAGCGCGTGCCATTCGCGCAGCCGGCGCGCCGCGTCTTCGTAGACATGGCCGCGGAACGCGCCGGCCGAATAACCCTCTTCCCAGATCAGCCCCTGCAGCGCCTTGAGCGCGGTCGACTTGCGGTCGGCGTCGATCCAGCCGATCAGCAGATCGATGATCTCCTGCTCGCTGGCCGAGACGAGCCCGGCTTCGCGCGCAGCTTCGTGCAGCCAGTGCTGGACCTCCGGCGTGTCGGCATGCGTGATCACGAAGGCGGGAAGGCGCTCCCTCGCGAACGGAAACAGCACGTCCTTGACGAAGCTCAGCGAGCTCGTGGTGCCCTCGATGTCGGTGACGATGGCGCGGATGGCAGGCATGACGGTCGACCTGTAACGAACGGATGGCAAGGTTAGCAGGCGGACGCGGAAGGCCCGGTGTCCGCTGGCGACGTCGCCGCGCGTCTTAGGGGCTTGTCGGAAGACGGGACAGGGACGACGTCCCGCGAAGCTCAGGTCGTGACCCCAAGCACGGCCGGAGAAGGGAACACGTCATGCGCCCCTGGACGGGCGCGTGGCGTGTTCCGGCTCTTCCGTCACATCGTGGATCTCGCCGCGCGAACGGCGACGCCGCCGCGCTCAGGCGGCCTTTGCTTTCGCCGACTGCGCCGAAGCGTGCGGCGTCATGCGCGGGAAGCGCTGCGCAATGTCGTCGCCGGTGAATTCCGCGACCCAACCCGCCGGATTGTTGAACAGGCGGATCGCGACGAAGTACGGCGACTCGCTCATGTCGAACCAGTGGCGGGTACCGTCCGGCACGCCGATCAGGTCGCCCTTCTCGCACAGGATGTCGTAGACGCGCTCGCCGATGTGCAGCGTGAACTGGCCCGCGCCCGCGACGAAGAAGCGCACCTCGTCTTCCGCGTGCGTGTGCTCGCTGAGGAACTTCTGGCGGAACGCGGCGCGGTCCGGATGGTCGGGCGTGAGGCTGACCACGTCGACGGTCTTGTAGCCTTCTTCCTGCATGAGGCGATCGATGTCGGCGCGGTAGGCCGCGATGACCTCGTCCTGGCTCGCGCCCGGGGCGACCGGCTGCGAGGCTTCCCACTGCTCGAAGCGCACGCCGACCTGGCCGAGTTCGCGCGCGATGTCGGCAAGCCCGGTGAAGGTGGCGACGGGCGCATCGCCCTTGTCGTGCTCGAAGATGCTCAGCCGGCTCATGGGGACAACCTCCTCAGGTCAAGCTCGCAGTTCAGCAGAAACTCGAACGCCTCGATATGGCGTTTGGTTTCCGCCATATCAACGCCCCAGGCGTAGATGCCGTGGCCGTCGATGAGGTAGCCGTGCAGCGGCTTGCCCGCGTCGAGCCAGGCGTCGACCTGCGCGACGAGCACGTCCATGTCCTGCGTGTTCGGGAACACCGGAAGATCGAGCACGCTCTCGTGGGTCGTGTAGCCCGAGATCGCCTTCTGCAGCTCCCAGCCCTCGAAGCGCACGACGCCGTCACGCGCGTACAGCCGCGAGGCGACGCTCTGCGCGCGCGAGTGCGTGTGCAGCACGGCGCCGATGGCGGGGAAGCGGCGGTAGATCTGCGTGTGCAGCGCGGTCTCGGCGGACGGGCGCGCGGTGGTGGCGACGGGCGCGTTGTCGAAGTCGACGACCATGACGTCGGTCTCGCCGAGGCGGCCCTTGTCGCGCCCGGACACGGTGACCGCGGCGTGGCGGTCGTCGAGGCGCATCGAGAAGTTGCTGCTCGTCGCGGGCGTCCAGCCGCGCTCGGCGAGCTCGCGGCCGGTTTCGGCGATCGTGCGGGCGCACACGGCGAGGCGTGCGCTGTCGTAGGGCAGGGTAGTGATGGCGAACTCCACGGACAGCCGTCCAAACGACGGCGATGATACGCGAGTCCGCAAGGCCCCGCCCGCGGGCGGGGCCGCGTGGCTCAGGGTGCGGTCATCGTCACGCTGGCGGACTGGTCGCCCTTGCGACGCGACAGGCCGATCTGCGTGCCGTGCACGAGGAAGTAGATGTTCTCGGCGATGTTGGTCGCGTGGTCGCCGATGCGCTCGATGTTCTTGGC